>Ga0080005_131016_pt1 | contig 41127 bp, 49 predicted proteins | sample JossMetagenome_2_FD_69208 | JGI IMG/M metagenome (GOLD analysis project Ga0080005, IMG submission 69208) | Hot spring sediment microbial communities from Joseph's Coat, Yellowstone National Park, USA - JC3_ASED (SPADES assembly) (version 2) | ecosystem: Environmental > Aquatic > Thermal springs >...
TAAAAGGGTTTAAAGTATTTCCTGGATACTGGTATCTCGCTTGCTTACCTGGATCATACTTGGGTAGAAGAATGAGTTTGCCGGACTGTCTACGTAAATTGGGTTACAGAGAGTTTACAGCTCTTCAGAGAGAGGCTTTTAAGAAGATAGCTGGGAGGGGCTTCAATGTCGTCATAGTGGCCCCAACCGGCGTGGGTAAAACAGAGGCGGCTATCCTGCCAGTCTTCTACTCTATTTCAAGGTTGAGAAGCGAGCCTATCTCCTGTGTATACATCACTCCCCTCCGCGCGTTGAACAGGGATATAGCTGAGAGGATAAGCAGGATAGCGGAGTGTTTTGGCGTGAGCGTCGCGTTGAGACACGGCGATACACCCTACCACGCTAGGAAGGCCATCCAGAAAAACCCTCCCCAAGTACTTGTTACAACACCAGAGACACTCAATTACATTCTCTTAAACGAGGACTTGTTGAAGAAGTTGTCTAACCTTAAATTCGTGGTCTTAGATGAGCTCCACGAGATTATCGAGAGTAAGAGGGGTCTACTCCTACTCACAGTGCTTTATCTCGTCCTAAACTACATCAGTGTGAGACCGGTTATAATAGGCTTGACGGCAACTCTAAGTGACGAGAACTCTGTGAGGCAAATACTCTCCTCAGTCAACAAGCTCCCCACAGAGGTTGTAAGAGATGTTGGGAGTAAGAGCTACGAGATAGAGGTGGAAACCCTTTCTTGCACCGGGAAATGCAAGGAGCTGGCTAAGTACATAGGGGATGAGAGGGTTGTTGCGAGAGCCATGTACATATTGGAGAAAATCGCTGGGAGCGGGGGAGTCCTCGTCTTCACCAACACCAGGACTATGGCCGAGTACTTGAGCAACCTCTTGAACTCGATTAGCGAGAGGCTCGGGTACGAGGTCAATATAGGCGTACACCACGGCAGCCTCTCAAGGGAGCACCGGGAGGAGGTGGAGAAGAGGTTTAAGAATGGGGAGATAAAGGCGGTGGTCGCTACATCGAGCCTAGAGCTCGGTATCGACATAGGTAGGGTGGACTATGTGGTACAGTACTTGTCGCCGAGGCAGGTGACAAGGCTTGTTCAGAGGATTGGTAGAAGCGGGCATAAGCTAGGGAGTGTGGCGCGTGGCAGTATTGTATCGACGAGCAACCTCCTACACTACTTGGAGTCTATCGTGCTAGCGAAAAGAGCTGTGAGAAACATCCTTGAAGGAGAGGAGATATACACCTCCCCTCTGGACGTATTATCGTATGCTCTAGCAGTATACTCCCTGGTGAACCCCCGGGGGATTAATGTAAGCAAGGTTTACGCGGATATAGTCCAGAACGCTTTATACAAAGACTTATCATACGAAGACTTCATGGATGTGGTGAATTACCTGGAGTACAGTAGGATAGTGAAGTTGGAGTCCGGGATCATAAAACCCACCCGTAAGACGAGGCTCCATGTCTACAAGACCTCTATGATACCTTCAACAAGGGAGATCAACGTATTCGATGTTACCGGCAGAAGAGTCGGAGCCTTAGATGAGGACTACGTGGTTCTAAATATCCAGCCAGGGGACTTCTTGGTTCTTGCGGGGAGTGTTTGGAAAATCCTATCGTATGCTGAAAGCGAGAACAAGCTGTATGTGGAGAAAGTGGCAGCGCCGACAGATGAGGCTGTAGTACCGTTCTGGGAAGGCGAGAATATACCTGTTGAATACAAGGTTGCCAGAGAGGTTGGGAGCATGTTGCGAAGGCTGGGCGAGGGCGAGGTCGAGAAATTGAGGGAGGAGTATGGTTTAAAAGCAGATCTCAGGACTGAGATTGTTGGGCTGTTTGGGAACGATAAGAGGATAGTCATTGACTATGCTGTGCCGCTGGGTGTCATATTTGTAAACGTGTTCGGCGGCTCTAAACTAAACTTGATGCTTAAAGACCTATTATCATATTATATCAAGAAGACGAATCCGCTTGCGAAAGTCAGAGTGTATTCAACCCCTTACGCTATTGTGATTAGAGCTGGAAACACCGACCTAGGGTTGTTGCAGAGAGACATCCTCGGTTTCTTCAAAAACCTTAAAAAGTTTGTTAGCGGGGAGTTTCTGACAGAAGCTGTAAGGGAGAGTAAGACCCTTCTATGGCGAATATACCAGGTGGCCCAGAGGTTCGGCGCTATATCCCCCGAAGTAGAGAGGGTGAGCAACGCGCTGCTCCAGGCATTCGTTGACACCGTGATCGGGAGGGAAGCGTTCAAGGAGGTTCTAGCTAAAGACTACGATGTTAGATCAGCCCAAGAGCTCTCGGAGCTTATTGAGAAGGGTGTGGTCAGAGTTGAGGGGAGGGTGTCGGAGAGAATAAGCGAATTCCACCGAGAAATCTTAGAATATATAGAGGTTCCCATATTCAAAGGCATAGTGTTCGATCAAGAGGCTTACCTCTCTAAGCTTCTATCGCGTAAAGTAACGCTACTATGCTTGAGTTGCGGTTATTACAAGAGTGGGACTGTAGCAGACTTCCTGGATAAAAAAGAGTTTAACTGCCCGAAGTGCGGTAAGGCGACTCTAACCCTTGTTAAAGGACGCGATATTTCAAGAGAGCTCGACCTCGTCAATAAATTGAAGAAGGGTGAGAGGCTTAACAGCGACGAGGATAAAATGCTGGATGAACTGAGTAAGAGGGCTACACTGCTCTACAGGTTCAAGAAGGATGCCTTGCTAGCCTTGTCTGCTAGAGGGGTTGGAGCCCACGAGGCGGCCAGGATATTGAATAGTGTTGCTAGAGGCGGTGATCTCATCCAAGAAATATATGAGAGCGAGAAGAGATTCCTAATGGTTAAAGAGTACATTAGCCGAGACCACTAGAAGCTTCTTTACCGCCTCTAGGCAACTTGTACAATTTGCTGAACAACTCCAGGGTATGGTCGCTATGTCTCCTCGAGGCACGTTTGAACGCCTTCGGGTTGTCTAGTATGAGAGGGATAACGACTTTCTCGACAAGCTGGTCGGCTAGGGGGCATGTGTCAATGCATAGCTTGCAGGAGGGACACGGCGTCCTAGGCAAGGGGCCTCTAGGGGTCATTTTTATAACATTCAGCGGGCACCATAAAATACAGCTAGCACACTTAACACAAGACCTAGTTCTATAAATCACTTTCAGGATGTCTGCTAGGTCCTCTACGTTTTCATCCCTCGTAAACGGCTCGACGAACATGGTGTTCCCGGCTACGCGGATACGAGTGTTCTTCGTCTCGATGAATATTGTTCCACCTTCACGCCATATCTTGGAGGCGAGCATTCTGGTGTTCTCCGAGAAGACCTGTTGCGACTCCTCGTCGATTACAACGTCGTTGAACAGTATTCTTGCAGAGCCCCCTTCTCTCTCGACCTTCAAAGGGGCTAACCTTGCTTGACTAGAGAGTAGCCTGGACACGTATTCCCTCCTCCAGTCGATCACATATCCGGGTAATCTCTTTGAAATCCTCTTTTTAGCAGAGGCTGGTGTAAGCCATCTCCACAAACCATACTTAACCCACTCCTCCGGCTGGTTCAGCCTGCTTCTCCAGCGGTTTAGGACTTCGACCCACCTACCCCAGAGACACGGGTAGTGTGTTGAAACATCTTTAAACTCGGCTAGGTAGCTGGATGGGCACAAGTAGCATCCCAGCCTATCGAAACCTCTATCGTAGAGTTTATTGTAGGGCAGGTTATTCGCATAGATATAGAGCCAGATCGAGAGCTGGCTCCAATCCTGGATCGGCGTCGTAGACACAAGGTGGGGAACCCATTTATTCCTCCATAAAACAGGGCTCTTCGCCCTGTCGAGAGACTCGTATGCTCTCTGCCCCACAATGTTCAAGGCCCCGTTAGGCCATTTTACTCTACTAGTCTTCGCTATAGGCACTAGCTTTATTATTTTGCAACACCACCTGTAATCCTTTCCGGGAGGGCCGAAAGTCTCCACGGCGCTCCAAAACATGTTTCCAGCCGATGCTGTAACAAGGTTCAAACCGTACTTCCCTGAAACCTCCTCGACGTTGTTGAGTGTTTCAGGTAGCTCTATACCTGTGTCGTTGAACAGCACGTCTACGCTTCCAAACGCTTTTACTGCCAGGTGCAGGCTGACCAGGCTGTCCTTGCCGCCTGAGTAGGAGACAACCGGCTTATAGCTGTACTTTCTGTGGACTCTAAGTAGGTGTCTAATAGACTTCTCTTCAAGCGCCATTAAGCCGTCGATATTCTTCTTCACTACATCTTGGATACTACTAGGCTTTCTACTAGTCTCGACGGGAGGACGCTGGTCGTAGAATGTTTTTGTTATAATGAACCGGCCATCAACCCTCTCTGCTATACCCCTGATCCTACCCTTGTAGTCGAGAACCACAATGCTTCTCTGGCTGGTTGAAGGTGAGTTGACAGCCATGTTCGTGTAGAAGTATTTTGAGTCTACTTTAACGTGGTCTACGAGCCCTCTATCCAAAACCTCGTATGCCCCGTGGTAGCTGAGCCTGAACCTCCATGAGTCGATGAATGGGTTGAAATACAGTTGGCCCCAGACATTGCCTGAAGAAGCGACCTCCCACATCAAGTCCCAGTGGGGGACTTTGTTGAGTAAGACAACCCTGTCCTCGAATAGAGCCTTGTACAACTTGTCGCTACCGAACTCGTTGATTACAGTCTCCCTCAGCCTAGCTAGATCGCCGGGTCTAGCTATCTTAGCGTCCCCCGGCTCTGTTAACCTGAGAACGTAGTATAGGTCTATCTCATCTTGCCTCGGCTGGATGACCGGGAGGTCGTCGTAGGGGTCCCAGTAGATTTTAGCTACTTTAGGCCACGTCCTCGGCATACAACGCATCACTAGAGGACGATCTCAAGCATTGTAATTTTAGTTTAAACCCTCTAATAAGCCCCCTCATCTCGTTAGTTTCGGCTAGGAGTCATGAATGTTAGCTACCTGCTTAAAACGGGTTGTAAGATGGATCTTGTTGAATTCGTGAAAAACATAACAGTACAGGTCGTAGTAGTGGCGTGGGCATTATTCTTCTTATCCTGGGTTGTGGGCTGGGCGTTGAAAGGACTGCCTATACCTTCCACCAGGGTTAAGAAGACAGGTGAGAGGATTCTCGAGGACGGTGTCTGGGCAGCGTTCTGGCTTGCTGTGGGAAGCAGCGTGTTCGCTCTCGTCTCCTACATCGCATCCGCGATCTACCAGCCGCTACCCCCGCCTCCAACACCATAGGGGTTTTAGATGGATATACTGTACCTAGCCTACTATTTGTCTATACTAACCTACATCCTGGGCGCCGCGTTGAGAGGTCTGCCTATACCCCTGGTGTCTATTAAGAAACTTGGCTCAAGGCTCATGGTGGACGGTGTCTTCTCAGCTCTCCTAGTGTTCAGCTATAAGGGTATAGTATTCAGTATATCCTATTTCAGCGCTCTACTGGGATCCAATTGGGATGCTTTCAACGCATGGTATATCGCTGAGGCGGCAGTCCTAACAACGCTTTTCCTGGTTTTGAAAACCATAGGCTTCGTCTACAATAAGATCGGGCTTGGATTCCTCGCATCCGGTTTGATCTCGCCCCTGGTGAGCCTGCTCATCGACGTGCTTGTGACAGTCACGGTATTCTACCTAGCGGTCAGCGTCATATACGCAACAGCGAAGGCCCTGATCGCGGTTGGCCTACTCCTATACTCAGTCCCCTTTCGGTTGACGAGGCCAGCTGGCGCTGTGTTGATCGCGTTGCCAATAGTTTTCTCGATCGGAGCCCCCTTCCTACCATCCTTCATATCGTTGTTTTCGACGTTTACTCCACCCGATCAACAGCTTATCCAGGGGGAGCCAGCTCTCATAAATCTAGTCGACCTAGTAGGCAATCCCGTGGCCTACTTCGTCTTAAACTCCTCCGGGGAGGAAGGCAACCTGCTGTACACGTATCTTAGTGATTCAAAGGGGGTTGTGAACGCCACCTCTATTGAGAAATGGATCCCATTAGGCCCCCAGGTGTTGGATTTCCTCCTGCCCGGCTCGAAGTACACTGTTGAAGCGAATATAACCGGGGGTTCGACGCCGCTCAACCTAACGTACAGGGTTCCCAACGTTATCTCCATCAATGTAAACCACTTCATATACTACAATACTGATGAAGCCATCGTCGAGAACACTACCAGGGGTAATGGAACGCTCACAGTTGTGTTCAACGTCTTATACAACACTAAAGTGTACGTTGTCTACGAGGAAAATAGTAGTCTAATCATATCAGTGGACGGCAACACGGGTGGAGGATACGAGACATTCTTCGAGTGGTTTAACGTGAAGTACAAGGCTTTCATAGCGGATTTAAGCCCTGGCGTACACACGCTGAGTGTTCAAATCGGTGAGCTCAACATATCTAAGCCGGATGTAAGCGAGGTCTCATACCTCGAGAGCACTGTTGAAAAGGAATCAGTTATGCCTCTTGCGGTGAGCCTAGTCTCCCTAACGTTTTTCAGGCTACTCGTGCTCCCGATCGTGTACATTCTGATATTGGTGTCAGCGACGCTGGGGCTAGCCAAGTTGCTGGGCGGCGTCGAGGCAAGGATTTCAAGAGTTATGGTGTTCGGCCCGTGAGGAAATTAGACAAGACGATAGTGTGTATGACCTTAATAATGTCCATACTCTCATTCATCGAGGAGCACGGTTTTATAGGCTTTATTTTCCTCGTAACAGGTCTAACACTCACCCTCCTATTGGTGTTCCTTCATGGTAAAATTGAGGGATATTAAAACCTTATTGGCGAGGATCTCGCAGGCGGGTGAGGTGAGAGTAGACCCCCCGGATTTATTCTATATAAACCGGGGTAAGGTTACAGGTATACGCTACCTGATCGGGGAGGAGATGGATCTCGATATTAGGAGTTTAAGCCCTGTGAAACTGTATGACAGCGTTGAAAGATTAGCCTCGGTTATCGATAAACTCCCGCACGGTAGCGAGGTTAAGATAATAAAGTTTAAACTGGACTTGACGTCTTTTCTTAAAAAACTTGAAAACGAGATGGCGAATATTAATGCTTCCATGGAGCTGGCAAGTGAACCTTTCTTGAAGACGAGATTAGAGACCAGACTGAGTAATCTCAGCGAGCTCTATAGAATGATTGTAGAAGGTAAGCCGTTGCTAAGGTTGTCGTTTATCGTTAAGATCAGGGTTGAAGCGAACACGATCGAGGAGGCTAAGCAGATACTTTCATACCATTCATCGATAATCTCAAACGTGATCAGGTCTACTCTTGGGTTGAAGATGAGGGAGGCTGGAAGAGAGATCGGGAGGATCCTGGCCTACGAGCTTGGGCTATCCAACGATTTAGATATCAAGAGTTTCATAGGGCCGGTAAACACAGTGGCACCGGTTCTGCCTGCCCCCGCGGTTAAGAAGCCGCGTGCCGACTACGAGGACGCTGTACTGCTGGGTGTTGAAGTAGAGGACGGTACACCATTAGTGGTACCCGTAGACATGCTTCTAAAACACATGATCGTAATAGGTCCTACGGGTAGGGGTAAGACGACTCTCCTCGCTAGGTTGCTCGAGGGCTTCTTCTCGGTTGGAGCCGGCTTATTCCTAGCTGTGGACTTCAAGGGTGATCTAGCCGCCTACGTGGAGAAGGGTATTACGAGGATAATAGAGCCTAGGGAATATCCTCTATCGGTCAGAGGATTGTTTGATTCCAGCATCGAGGCTAAAGGCCTTCTAGCGGATCTCCTATCCTCGTCTCTCCAGGTGCCGAGAGAGATTTTGATGGAGTCGGTTGAATACGTTTATTCTATGATGACCGCCGGCGATGTCATCAGTCATGTTAGAGCAGATATTCTACCGATACTGGAGTTCCTGGGAAGGGATTCTAGACATAAGGATCTAGCTGAATTGATCATGCGCGACAACGTGTTAGCTAACTTGGGTAGCTACGGGTACGCCTATCAGACAGCGTACGGGCTAATACTACTATACCTGGCCCGAAAGACCTTTTTCCAGAGGAGTGCCGGTGACATAAGGCTTATCGTCGTGGACGAGGCTTGGAGGATATCGAGGTCTAGGCTGGTGGCAGAGCTCTTCAAGGAGGGTAGGAGTAGGAGGGTAGGCTTAGTTCTATCAACCCAGAACCCAAGCGACCTCCCTAGAGAGGTGGTCGAGAACGCTCACCTAGTGGTTATATTCGGCTCCCCCAACGAGAAGTACGCGCGGGACGTCGCTGGGATACTAGGCCTGGAAGCCGGGGATCTAGCGGGTAAGCTCAGCAGGCTCGGTGTTGGAGAAGCCTTCTTCCTTAACGCCCTAGACCCACACCCGGTTGTATTTAAGGTTAGAAGCCATATACATGCAGACAGTGATGAACGGCGAGCATCCTGAGCTGTGATGTGTGCGGTCGTATCTGAAATCGCGGAGGATTTAATAAGTCGCACAAACTCTCACTAGCCTAGGGTGAGTCGTGTGGGTGGCAGGCAGAGGACAACCATCTTTATGACCAGGGAGAAGAAAGTGTCAAGCGAGAAGAAGGCGAAGCCCGAGGAGGCGTCTGAGAAGGGTAAGGAGAAGGGTAAATAGGTTGAGCGATGAGATTCACGTGGCTCTACCAACAAGTGTTTTGCTTGTTGAACCACCTGGTCTACCGAGACTTATGAAAGCATACCAGATTTTAAGATACTCCTCTATATTCGGGGTAGAGAAAGTTGTGTTCTACAAGGATTTTTCGACAAGCGAGAGATCCCATGAAGAATCCGCAGTTTTCTTGGAGAAGGTTTGGAGTTACTATAGGACACCCCCGTACTTGAGGAAGAAACTCATCCCCATAGACAGGGATCTAAGGGGCGTCGGCCTGCTCCCGCCTCTCAGGCTAGAGGCCTTCCATGTCTCCAGGAAACCGTATAAGGGGCAGGTTAGACTTGCCCACGTGAAGAACACGCGGGAGGGCTGTCTCGCAGACATTGGTGTGGGGGAAGAGTATCTTGTTAAAGGCGAGTGTAAGGAGGGCCTCCGACAGGTTAGAGTGATCGATGTAGACAGTAGGGTGGTTGAAGTAATCGAGGCAGTGCTCTACACAGGCCCTGAAATAGAGTTTAAAAAATCTCTGAGAGAAGTCGTCGATGAATACGCTGGGAGAAGCCTCCTCCTGGCCACAGACAGGAGAGGTAGGGTACCCCCTATCCACGAGTACGCCGGGAGAATCGCTAGGACGATGCTCGTACTCTTCGGCTCGCCGAGCCATGACTTGTTCGAGATGGCTGTAGCCGAGGGCTTCAACTTGAGGATGTATGTTGAAGACGTGTGGAATACTATACCTGGACAGAGGGTAGTGACTGTACGAAGCGAAGAGGCTCTAGTTATAACGCTAGGCCTCATAAATATCTTGAGGAAGACCTGGGCTGGCCTTCGGCCAGTCGAATGAAAACGACAAGCCGGTTAGAAGGTCACCTTTAAAACCTTGTCTAAGTGTTTACAATGTGTAGCTTGGGGTATGCTTAATGGGTCATAGAAAACTAGAAGCGCCGAGGCACGGTAGCCTGGGTGTCAGGCCGAGGAAGAGGGCTAGCGAGTTAACAGTACGCGTGAGGACGTGGCCTACGAAGACGTGGATTGAGGTGCTTGAAGACAGGTATGGTAGCGAAGTCGAGAAGCTCAATGTGGCTAGGAGACCCATGTTACTAGCTTTCCCAGTATATAAGGCTGGGATGTCCCACGCCCTTGTAGTCGAGGACAGACCCCGCACCCCTCTAACCGGTAAACCCGTTTTCACGCCACTCACGATCCTGGACGCCCCGCCTGCCATAGTGTTAGGCTTGAGAACGTACGTCGTTGAAGGGGGTGCCTTGAGAAGCCAGGGTGAGGCTTGGAGAAGCCCTGTAAACGCGGTTATGGAGGTATTTGAGAAGTTTTATAAGGACAACCCGTTCTTCAAGCAAGTCTCCGCCAAGGATATCGTCAGGAAATATCTCGCGGGCTTAAGGAAGGTTAACCACGGGCTTGTGAAACCGGATCCCGGGGGCGAATACGGGTTCAAGTTTATTGAGACGGACTTCGAAAACAGGGTTAAGCAGGTTTTGTCAGGGGAGATCAAAGCGGTAAGCTTAATTGTATCGACGTTGCCAGTATTCTCGGGGATCGGCAAGAAGAAGCCTGAGATATTCGAGATCAGGGTTGGGGGAGGTAAAATAGATGAGTTGGCCTCATACGCGGAGAAGGTTACAGGAGGCTTCGTAGCTGTATCAGATGTATTCCTAGAGGGGCAGTTGGTCGACGTTATAGGTGTAACGAAGGGGAAGGGCTTCCAGGGCGTTGTAAAGAGGTTTGGAGTCAAAGAGCTTCCGAGGTGGCATAAACACAGGAAGGGTAGTAGAAAGATCGGTGCGAGAAGCCCTGGATTCGGCACTATGAGCGAACCCCCTCAAGCAGGTCAAACAGGCTTCCACAGGAGAACTGAGCTGAATAAGAGGATCCTGAAGATAGGGATGAACGGCCTTGAAGTCGTGCCCGAGGGAGGTTTCCTTCACTACGGTCTGATATACGGCCCCTACCTCTTGCTCAAAGGGAGCGTGATAGGGCCTGTTAAGAGAGCTCTTCTACTAAGACACCCCGTCAGACCACCATTGGGTTGGTTGCCCTTAACACCCCCGCAAATAACGTATTTAAGTCTTGAGAGCAAGCAGGGTGCTTAGAGATGACGTGGCGGTTGCTGGTTAAACCTCTCTCGGCCGAGAAGAAGAAGGTTGTGGTCTTCGACGAGAATGCCAACCGGGTCGGCGAGGTCGAGCTTCCAACAGTCTTTCAGGTACCTGTTAGAGGGGATTTGATTAGAAGGGCCTTCCTAGCCGCCTTCACATCTAGGTTGCAACCAAAGGGTAGAGACCCTCTTGCAGGCAAGAGGACCACGGCGTACAGCTGGGGTGTAGGATACGGTCTGGCGAGAGTCCCAAGGAACCCCAATGGTAGAGCAAGGTTCGTTGTGAGCGCTAGGGGAGGCCACGCGGCTTTCCCACCAAGGCCGGAAAGGGTTTTAAAAGAAGAGATAAACAGGAAGGAAAATGCGATGGCTATAGCCAGCGCTCTAGCGGCGACTAGCATCGTAGACCTCGTCAAGAGAAGGGGGCATATATTCAACGTGGAGTCCCTCCCCATAGTTCTAGCCGATAGCGTCGAGGAGGTTGTTGACTCGGCTAAGAAGGCTAGGGAACTACTGGTTAAACTAGGCTTGTGGAGTGATGTAGAGAGGAGTAGGGAGGGGACGGGGATTAGGGCTGGGAAGGGTAAGATGAGGGGGAGGAGGTATGTTGAGCCGAAGAGCATACTCTTCATAGTGTCTAGTATTGATAAGCCGATAGCCAAGGCTTTGAGAAACCTGCCTGGGGTTGACGTAGCCACACCCGGCACTCTCAGCGTGTTGCACCTGGCTCCCGGGGGAGTGCCCGGTAGGCTGGCTGTCTTCACGAAGAGAGCACTGGAGGAGATAGGGAAGAAATTTGAGGTGGTGGTGTTTTGAGCGAGCAGGACAAGCTGGTGAAAGTGATAATTAGGCCTGTACACAGCGAGAAAGCTTTGGCGCTCATAGATAAGAACAATACGCTGGTTTTTATCGTGGATGTAAAAGCGAGTAAAGCCGTTATTAAGGAAGCTGTCGAGAAGCTCTTCAACGTCAAGGTAGTTAAGGTTAATACTGTGATCACTCCTAGAGGAGAGAAGAAGGCGTATGTAAAACTCTCAAGCGAGTTTAAGGCGAGTGACGTAGCCACTCAACTAGGGTTGCTGTGAGGTGGGTTAGATGGGTAAAAGGATACTACCCCAGAGAATGGGCAGGGGATCACCTACCTTCAGGAGCCCAGGGCATCTCAGGGTGGCTCCGGCGAAATACCCCCAGTTGCCGGCTGATAAAACACTTAGAGGGAGAGTAGTAGACCTAGTCCACGACCCGGGCAGGTGGGTTCCCTTAGCCAAAATAAAGTTGGAGACAGGCGATGAATTCTACGTCCCGGCAGTTGAAGGCATGTATGTGGGTCAAATCGTCGAAATAGGCCCCGAGGCTAAGATAGAGAACGGGAATATCCTACCTGTAGGTAGGATACCTGAGGGTACGCAGGTAGTTAACATAGAGAAGAACCCGGGCGACGGGGGGAGATACGCGAGGGCGGGTGGCACCTACGCTGTGATAGTAGGTAGATCGGGCGATAAAACGCAAATACAGTTGCCCAGCGGGCGAGTGGTAGAGGTCTCAAACAACGCTAGGGCTATGATAGGGGTTGTCGCCGGCGGGGGTAGAGTTGAGAAACCGCTCCTAAAAGCCGGGGGCTCCTACTACAAGTGGAAGGCCAAAGCACACAAGTGGCCTAAAGTGAGGGGTCTAGCAATGAACCCGGCCTCACACCCCCACGGCGGTGGGAGACATGTCGGCAGGCCGACAACAGTAGCCAGGAACACCCCGCCTGGTAGGAAAGTCGGGCATATAGCGGCTAGGAGAACCGGTAGAAGAAAGGGTAAATAACCTTTTCACCGAACCCTAATTCTAGAGAGTACTATCCAACCTCACCTAGGTTCTGATCGAGATGGCGTCGAGTAGCAGTGCCCACGTTGATTTAATTGTGAGTAAAGTACACGAAATATACTCTCAGACAATTCGCCGATATCCCGTGACAAGAAGCCCGCCTGAAATGTTGAAATATTTGAGGGATTACTTCAAGCTGGTTGTTAAACCCCATGTCGTGTATATAACGGTGGCGGCTTTCCTAAACAACAGGCCCGTCCTGTTTGAGGGGCCTCCTGGTACAGGTAAGACTGAGATAGGTGAGGCTATACTCAGCCTCTGGAGCGGGAAGTCTGCTTTTATACTTCCATGTAGTGAAAACTACGATGAGTACCGGGTTATAGGGGACTTCCATCCAGCTATGGCTGTAAGCAAGGGGTTTAACGAGGAGAGCTTTATACCCAGGCCGCTTCTAGCAGCCATGATACTAGGTGCTGGTGTATTAATAGATGATATAAGAAGGAGTAGCGAGGAGTTCCAGAACATGCTCCTCGACATAATAGACAAGAGGAGGATCATAATACCCGAGTTGAAGAAAGTCTATTATCAGAAAGACGAGGGATTCCAGATCATATTAACCAGTAACCCCTACGACATCGGCCAGAGCGAGCTTAGCGACGCGTTCCTTAGACGAGTCGTCAGAATAGAGTTCAAGTATCCGTCACTTGAAGAGGAGCTCGAGATCATCAAGCTTAGACTAGGAGACCTGGCTAGGAGGCTTGAGCCTAAGCTGGTTGAGGAAGCATTGTCTATTGTCAGAACATTAAGGCAGAAAGCTGTGTACAAGCCCGGTATATCGGACAGCGTTATGTGGATGACATTGACATCTCTACTAGCCGAGGTGCGGGGGCTGGAGAAAGCTGGTAGAGAAGAGCTTGTTGAAGCTGGTAGAGTAGTCTTATTGAAGAACACTGAAGACGAGGCTTTGATTAATGAGCTCCTACCAGCACGTGAGAGATAGCGTTGAAAACCTGGTCGAAGGTATTATTGAGGAGGTCTATAGGAGAGTTAGAGATGGGAAGCGGCTATCTACAAGCCAGCTATTCGACTTGACTATGCTCAGGCTAACGTTGGAGATTTTACCTTACGAATCCGATAAGCTGAGGACAGAGGTCATCGAGGAGCTTTACAACTCCTACATTAAGAAACCTAGTGAGGCTGGCATGAGAGAGTGGGTTTTCCAGCCCAGTAAAGACGGACTTCTACGAATCCTGACAGCGAGACGCCGGGGTCTGCGTGTAGAGGATGTAATAAGAGATGGAAGTGCCGAGGAAGTATTAAGCTACATTTGGCTTAGGTCTCATAGAGTACTCTACAAGGATAAATCGGGGAGGCTTAGTGTAAACAAGAATATTTCAGGCAGGGCTATCAGGGAAGCTAAAGCCATCGGGGTCAAAGATGTGATAAAATACTTGGGGGAGGTTCCAAGCAGTTATTGGCCCAGTGTATTGACAAACGACTTCCTGAAACATGTGGATGACGCGTTGCTAGCGGACTTAACTAGGAGATTCGCGGGCTATAATAAGAGTGTTGATAAGAGGATTATGGAGGAGTGGTCGGAGAGAGCCTTAAGAGGGGGACTTCAGCTCGAAACATTGCTCTCGGCTAAGAAACTGGATAAGGGCCTTTCAACTAGGATACGCGGGTTAAACGAGGAGGTTTTCCGGCATCTAGACTTCCATGAGTTGGAGAATGAGCCTTTGGCTACCAGGTGGAAGACTATATCAAGCTTGTACAGAGTCGAGAAGTTTAGGACAAGGCTATCCGAGCTTAGCCCTATAACACTGGCTGGTCTAACCAGCTTGGAGAAACTAGAGGGCTCAGCTAGAAGTAAGGCGTTGCTGGGGCTCGCGTTAAGACACTACGTGGACTACATGATATCCGGCGAGCAAGCGGAGAGGCAACTGGCATTATACTATGCCGGGAAAGTGGATGCTTCTCAAATAGATTACTCCTTGAGACAACTCCTAGAGAGCATATTAGGCGAAGACCAGAGGGGCTTCGAGCGAGTTGTCTCCAAGCTGTTCCCCGACGACGCCATAGAGCTCCTCTCCATGAGAGTTCTTGACTACACTTCCACGAAAGGCTTCAACTATGAAGTTATAGAGAGGGCGTTGAGGCTTAGTTGTAGAATCTTTGAGAATGCTAAAAAAGGCTCCCGAGTAGGGGGGAAAGTGAGGTCTAGTAGAGGTAGGGTAGATGTGAGGGCGACAGTGTTTAATTACTCTAGGTTGAACTACAGGCTTTCATTTAAGGATGTCCTCAAAAGGAGGACTGTAACAGTCCTTATAGATGTCAGCGGTAGCATGCTTAGGTATAGTATATGGACCCTCATAGCACTAGCCAGCTTAATAGAGGTCGTGGATAAAATACTATTGTTCTGGGATAAAGTCGAGGTTGTTAAACCCCCGGCGAGGAAGACCAGGCCTTTAGTCTATAAATTCCTCGAGAAACTCTATACCCAGAAGTTCAAGGGTTGTACCAATATAAGCCAGGCGATCAGGGTAGTCAAGGCTAAGCCAACGAGCAGGGTTGTTCTCATAGTCTCGGATCTCCAGCAAACGGTGAGAGATACAGAGCCATGGGTTGAGGTTTCAGAGCTCATCGACAGGGGTGTAAGGGTCGTTGTGATAACACCGCCGCGACACGATAATGAGGTTTTAAGGAAATTAAAGGATGTGGGGTGCGAGACGATAATTGTTAAAAATCCCAGTAAACTACCCATTTTACTTAAAAAGAGGTTAAACATTAAAATCTAGACACAGGCATATCTGAATCGAATGCTTACAGGTGTATCCCCAGTGGCCATGGATTTAAGAGAGATGCCGCCTGAGTGGAGGAAGTTTAGGTATAGAGGCAAGAGCTTAGAGGAGTTACTCTCAATGCCGATGGACGAACTTATCGAGTTGCTACCAGCTAGGGCTAGGAGGAGCTTGAAAAGGGGTTTCACCAAAGCCCAGATAAGGTTGCTCGCGAAGATAAGGAAGATAAGGCAGCAGCCTGACCTGGCTAAGAAAGTCGTTGTCAAGACCCATGTTAGGGATATGGTTGTTCTGCCGGAGATGGTTGGTTTGACTATAGCTGTATACAACGGTAAAGAGTTTCAGCCTGTTAAGATAACACCCGAGATGATTGGGCATTACCTTGGAGAGTTCAGCCCTACAACCAAGAAGGTTGTCCACGGCGAGCCCGGCCTAAAGGCTACGAGGAGCAGTATGTTTGTCGCTTTGAAGACGTAGAGGTGGTTTAATGCCTACATGGCACTACTCGCTTAAACTCAGAGACGAATCTAAGATAGCGAAGGCTGTGAGATACGATATACCTGTCTCGATAAAGTACATGAGGGAGGTTGCTGCAACGATCAAAGGGTTAAAGCTCAAGGACGCTCGGAGGCTCCTTGAAGACGTCATCAAACTTAAGCAGCCTATACCGTTTAGAAGGTACTTCGGTAAAGTAAGCCATAAGAGGGGTTTGGCGGGAAAGTACGGGTGGCCGGCTGGAAGATACCCTGTTAAAGCCGCGAGGTTCATGCTCGAGATCCTGGACAACGTCGAGGCGAACGCGGAGAATAAGGGTTTAGACAAGGAGAAGCTCGTAATCATCCACGTGGCTGCACACAAAGGTGTAACCCTTAAAAGATACATGCCTAGAGCTTTTGGCAGGGCTACACCCAAATACCGTAGAACCACCAACATTGAGATCGTGGTGAAAGAGGTGGGTTGAGTGGTAGGCTCAAGAGTTAAGCAATACTTCATAAATCTCGGTATAAAGAAGACTATGATAGACCAGTTCCTTGGAAACTATTTTGTAGACGCAGGTTATGCTGGCGTCGAGTTGTATAAGACGCCAACAGGCCACAGGGTGGTAATCTATGCTGAGTACCCGGGTAGGCTTATTGGACGCGGGGGTTCCGTGATAAGAAAGCTGACGACGATCTTCCAGACGAGGTTCGGGCTTGAGAACGTTAACATAACGGTTTCACCCGTATCAGACCCCGACCTAAACGCGAGGGTAGTAGCCTACAGGATTGTGAGGGCGCTGGAGAAGGAGATACCATACAGGAGGGTGATGATGGCGATGTTGAAGAGGATTATGGATGCAGGAGCCCTTGGCGCCGAAATAGTTATAAGCGGTAAGCTGAGGGGTGAAAGAGCCACGTATGAGAAGATGAGGACTGGTAAGATCTACAAGGCTGGGGATCTAGTGGATTATATCGTCGACAGAGCCGTGGCGAAAACACTGTTGAAGCCTGGTATCTTCGGTGTCGAGGTGATAATAGTGAAGCCGTCTATCCCGCTACCAGACCAGGTGAAGGTCAAGGAATTGAAGCCCGAGGAGCTTCAATCCCTACTACAACCGGTTAAAGAGGGTGGAGTGGAGGGTGCTGGTGAAGGTGGTGTGAGTGAAGGCAAGTGAAATAAGGAAAATGCCTCCTGAGGAAAGAGAGAGGAAATTGCTTGAGTTGAGGATGGAGTTAGCCAAGTTGAGGATGCAGTCTAGGGTGGGGACCCTAACTAATACAAGTAGAATAAGGAACGTCAGGAGGGACATAGCGAGGATACTAACTGTCATGAGAGAGGAGGCTAAAGCGGGTAAAACCATGGTTGCCGAGGAGGCTACTGGGAAAGAGGCAAGTGAAGGTAGTACAGGAGTTGAAGTTAAGCAGTAAGAATATTCTCTATCATGAGTTGATCGGATTAAGAATACGTGTTTTATCGTACACGGATGAAAAACTCAATGGGTTAGAGGGTGTAGTGGTTGATGAGACTTTGAAAACCCTCCTTCTCGAGACGAGCTCGGGTAGAAGAATTAGGGTTTTAAAGCCTAATGGAGTATTTGAATTCAAGCTCCCTAGCGGGGAAGTAGCGGTTATAAAGGGGGATTTAATCTTAGGTAGACCAGCTGAAAGGCTTAAGAGAGCTAAGAGGTGGTTTAAATGAGTGTGGCGCGTAATATCGGCGTTAAGGGTGTGGAGCCGCCTAGCGAGACGTGTAACGATGCTAAGTGCCCTTGGCACGGACACGTGAAGGTGAGAGGCGCTATTCTAACAGGTGTAGTTAAAAGCGCTAAAATGCAGAGGACGGTCGTTGTCAGACACGACTACTTGTACTACGACCCCAAGTACAAGAGATATGAGAGGAGGCATAAACATATTCACGCTCATCTCCCGCCGTGTATTAAGGTGAGGGAAGGGGATGTAGTTGTTATAGGTGAAACAAGACCCTTGGCTAAGAGTGTTTCATTTGTTGTTTTAGGCGTGGTCAAGAAGGGTGGTTGAGGTGGGCGCGAAGAGAGCTGTAGCGGGTAAACCAGCTTTCTCCAGGCGTAGGGTTAACAGTGGTCTCCAAGTCGGTTCCCGTGTAGTGGTTGCAGATAACAGTGGTGGTAAAGAGGCAATGATAGTAGGTGTCCCAGGCTACAAGGGTAGGTTGAGGAGGGTTCCACCAGCCGGTGTGGGCGACCTCGTCGTAGTCACGGTTAAGAAGGGTAGTCCGAGCGTCAGGAAGCAGGTATTCAAAGCCATAGTCATAAGACAGAAGAGGCCCTACCGTAGAGCAAGCGGTGTGTGGGTGGCATTCGAGGATAACGCTGTAGTGTTGCTTAACCCCGAGGGGACGCCCAAGGGGAGCGAGATAAGAGGCCCGGTGGCCAGGGAGGCTGCCGAGAGGTGGCCTCAGATAGCAAACCTAGCCACAATGATTGTCTAGGTGGGATGAATGGCTTTAACAAGCTCCAAAAAACCCTCTAAGCAACGTAAAACCCTCTACAAAGCTAAGCTCCATTTAAGGCACAGGTTCCTCACAGCTAAACTAAGCGACGAGCTCGCAGAGAAATATGGTGTTAAAAGACTCCCTGTACGCAAGGGCGACACCGTTAAGGTAGTTAGAGGGGATTGGAAGGGGCATGAGGGCAAAATCGTGGACGTGGACTTGAAGAAGGTTAGGATTTTTATTGAGGGTGTGCAGGTGAAGAAAGCTGATGGAACACTAGTCTACTACCCGATCCACCCTAGCAAGGTTATGATAACAAAACTAGACTTGAGCGATAAATATAGGATGAAAATCATAGAGCGGAGGAAGGGTGGGGGAGAATGACGGGTTCAAGGCATTTAAAGGCTCTGGCAGCACCATACTACTGGCCAGTTCTGAGAAAAAAATTTAAGTGGACCGTTAAACCATCCCCAGGCCCGCACCCGATAGAGTACTCTCTCCCTCTGTTGATTGTTGTGAGAAACGTGTTCGGATACGCTGAAACCGCTAGAGAGGCTAGGAGGCTTATAGCCGAGGGGAACTTTAGAATAGACGGGCGTGTGGTACGCGACTATAAGTTCCCAGTCGGCTTCATGGACGTCCTGCATATTGTGCCCACGGACGAGTATTATAGGGTTGTACCTGTCCCAACCAAAGTCATAGGGTTTGTTAAATTACCTCGAGAAGAAGCCTCGTTCAAGCTCTGCAGGATTGAGAACAAGGTTACAGTTAAAGGAGGTCATATTCAGCTAAACCTCCATGACGGCAGGAATGTTCTAGTTAGAGTAAGCGATCCAAGAAACCCTGTCGAGGATGTATACGATACCCTCGGCACCATACAATTATCCCTTGTGGATAACAAGATAGTGGATTACATACCCCTCGCAGAGAATACTCTGGTAATAATATCCGGTGGGAGAAACGTCGGTAGAGTGGGCTTGCTGAAGAACATCCACAGGGGTATGGGCGTAAGGAGGAGTATAGCTGTGATCGAGGATAAAAACGGCAACCTGTTCCAGACAAGCTTGAACTATGTTTTCCCAATAGGTAAGGAGAAGCCCTTGATCACACTGCCGGAGGGCGCGTGGAAATGACGTCCGGGGTAGCGGTTGAAGAAGAGAAAATTCTGGAAAAATGGAATAGTAATCCGATGCTGAAGCCGAGGATAACAAAAGTTACAGTGAACATCTCTGTCGGGTCTGCGACAGATAGGTTGGGTAAAGCGATGAAGGTTCTAGAAGAGCTGACGGGTGCTAAGCCTGTGCCGAGGAGGGCTAAGAGAACTATTAGGGATTTCGGTATTAGGAAAGGCGAGAATATAGCGGCAGCAGTAACTCTAAGAGGCGAGAAGGCGTTGAGCTTTCTTAGGAAGGCTTTGGAAGCCATTGGGTACAGGCTGAAGGCCTCGAGTTTCGACGACTACGGCAATGTCAGTTTCGGGATTAAAGAGCACATACACATCCCTGGCGTGAAGTACGACCCTGAGGTCGGTATTTTCGGGATGGATGTTTGTATAACAATTGAGAGGCCTGGCTATAGGATTATGAGGAGGAAGAGGATGAGGAAGAAAAGAGTGCCTAGGAGGCACAGAGTTTCCAGAGAGGAAGCCATGCTCTTGCTCAAAAAAGAGCTTGGGGTGGAGATAGTCCCAGAGTAGGTGATTCGATGGGTAAGTACAGGCTTCCCAAGGAGAGAAGCTATGGGAAGGGTGGTAGGAAGTGCCAGAGATGCGGTTCCAGGGACGCTGTTATACAAGCATATGGACTATACCTTTGCAGGCAGTGTTTCAGAGAGCTAGCTGTTTCAATAGGGTTTAAAAAATATGGTTAAATAAGCTTTTTTAACCGATATAAAGGGGAGGTGTTGCTTATGGTTATGATGGACACGCTCGCTAATGCCCTGGCAGCGCTTCAGAACGCGTCGGCGAGGTCTAAGAGTGAAGTGTTGATAATGCCCGCCTCGAAACTCATATTAAATGTGTTGAAGGTTCTCCAGAGAGAGGGATATATTGGCGAATTCGAGTACATCGATGACGGCAGATGGGGTAAGGTTAAGGTTCAATTACTCGGGAGAATTAACAAGATCGGAGTTATCAAGCCGAGGTTTAGCGTAACATACCGGGATCTCGTGGAATTCCCCGAGTGGTTGAAGAAGTACTTGCCTGCCTACAATATTGGGGTTCTAATCATAAGCACATCTAGCGGAGTTATGAGCCATCGGGAGGCCGTCGAGAAGCATTTGGGAGGCGTCCTACTAGCCTACGTCTACTAGGTGGTGGGGATGGTTAAGACAGTGTATTCTAGCTCTACGATCGATATACCCGATAACGTTAGCGTTGAAGTAGAAGGGCTGAAGATCAGGGTTAAAGGACCCCTGGGAGAGTTGCAGAAGGATTTCAGCCATGCTAAAGGTGTTGGAATAAGAGTAGAAGGAGATAAGATCATTATAGAAGGGTATTTCCTGGACAGGAAGAAAAAGGCTTTGATAGGCACTATAGCAGCACACATTGAGAACATGATAACGGGTGTGACAAAAGGCTTCACATACAAGCTTAAGATAATCTACTCGCACTTCCCAATCACGGTGCAAGTCGATGAGAGGAACAATGTTGTCAGGATAAAGAACTTCCTCGGCGAAAAATCTGATAGGATAGCGAAGATCCATGGTAAAAACGTGAAAGTAAAGGTCTCCGGCGAGGACGTCATTGTGACAGGCATAGATATTGAGGAGGTCGGTCAAACAGCGGCTAATATAGAGAGAGCTACTAAGATAAGAGAGCTTGACAGGAGGATTTTTGCTGATGGTATTTACCTATATGAGAGGGGGGTTGGAATTGAAAGATGACATAGAACGCTTGCTAAGGTTAAGGGAGAGGATTAAAGTCAAGAAACCCGAGTTCCTGCGATATCTGTGGTGGAAGAAACCGAAGTTCAAGAACGATCTTAAATGGCGTAAGCCCAAGGGCATTGACAACAAGGTTAAAAGAAAACTGAAAGGCTACCCACCTCTAGTATCGGTGGGTTATGGCGGACCATCCGAAGTGAGGGGCTACCACCCATCCGGGTTAATCCCGGTAGTTGTATCAACCTTAGAGGATATCAACAAATTGGATCCCTCGAAGAACATCATATATATAAGTGGCAATACAGGGTTGAAGAAGAAGATCGAGATTTACAGAGTAGCTGTATCGAGAGGCTTTAAAGTGGCCAACCCTCCGACCGTAGTAGAGGTGCGTAGTGGATGAGTGATCTAACTTTCCAGAAGAGATTAGCCTCCGAGATACTTGGGGTAGGAGTTTCAAGAATTAGAGTGGACCCAGCTAGGGTGGATGATGTTGCTGATGCTATAACGAGAGAGGAGATTAAGAGGCTTATCGAAGAAAGGGCTATCTATGTTGAGCCAGCCCACGGGAACGCTGGGTACAGTAGTAAACTAAGGCACGTTCAGAGGAGGAAGGGTAGGAGGAGGGGCAGTGGGAAAAGGAAAGGCGTTAGGACGGCTAGAATGGATGAAAAAGCGGCGTGGATGAATAGAATTAGGAAGATGAGGAGGTATCTAAGGTATTTGAGAGATAGAAAGCTTATAGACAAGAAGACTTACAGGAGGCTTTACAGACTTGCGAAGGGAGGTTTCTTCAAATCCTTCAGCTCCCTCCGAACATACCTTGTTGAGCAAGGCATTTTGAAAAAGTAGGTGTTGTATATGGCTAGAGGACCTAGATACAAGGTTCCTAGGAGAAGGAGGAGAGAGGGTAAAACAAACTATTACAAGAGATATAGGATGGTAATGTCCCGGAAGCCGAGGTTCGTCGTCAGAAAAACCTTGAACTACATCTGGGTTCAAGTAGCAGTAGCGAAGCCGGGCGGAGATTACATAGTGGCTTCAGCACACTCCAACGAGCTGGTCAAGAAATACGGTTGGAGAGGCGGTACAGCCAACACCCCCTCAGCATATTTGACAGGGCTTTTAGCAGGCTATAGGGCTTTGAGGAAGGGTATTAAAGAAGCAATTCTCGATATAGGACTTCATAAACCTGTGAAGGGGGGAGTGGTGTTCGCCGCCGCTAAAGGCGGGATAGACGCTGGCCTGAATATACCTGTGGGTGAAGGGATGTTCCCGAGCAACGATAGGATTCGAGGGAAGCATATAGCTTCATGGTCTAAAACACTGAGAGAGAAAGGTCTTTTAGAGAGATTCTTCTCAAGGTACTTGGCGAAAGGTTTAAGCCCCGAGGAGCTTCCACAACACTTCGAGGAGGTTAAGAAGAAGATAATAGTGGAGTATGGTGGTTGATATGAGCTCGAACGCGGTGGATAAAGCGGCCTTAGAGAAGTGGGTTCCAAGGACTAAAGTGGGTAAACTAGTGCTTGAAGGCAAGATTACGTCGTTGAAGGAGATATTCGATAGGAACCTCCCCCTGTTGGAGCCGGAGATAGTGGACTACCTTCTACCTAATTTGAAGTACGAGAGGATAGATGCTGGTCTAGTCCAGAAAATGACTGACGCGGGCAGGAGGACAAGGTTCAGGGTTATAGTTGTCGTCGGCAACGAGGACGGGTTTGTAGGCGTGGGGTTGGGTAAGGCAAAACAATACGTTGAAGCCTTGAACAAAGCGGTCAGAGACGCTAAATTAAACATAGTTCCCGTTAGGAGGGGGTGTGGTAGCTGGGAGTGTAGGTGTGGTGAGCCACATAGTGTCCCATTTACTGTTGTAGGTAAAAGCGGTAGTGTAAGAGTCATCATAAAACCAGCCCCAAAGGGGACGGGACTTGTAGCAGGGGAGGTTGCCAAGGTTGTGTTGAGGTTGGCGGGTATAAGGGATGCCTGGATGGACACATTCGGTGAGACGAGAACCACAGTAAACTTCGCTAAAGCAACAGTTAACGCCCTTAGAAACACATACAAATTCGTTACACCACTCGACTGGCTGAGAGGGTAGGGGTCTGGGGATGCCAGTACTCTACGCTGTGATAAGAATCAGAGGCCTACCCGACACTCCGCCAGATGTAGAGCACACTCTCAGCTTGCTTAGACTTAGGAGAAAGTATAGTATGGCGATATACCCGAAGGATCTTCCCGGCCTAGAAGGGATGCTGATGAAGGTGAAAGACTGGGTTACCTGGGGTGAGATAGATGAGGTGACGCTTACCCAGCTCTTGGAGAAGAGAGGGCGTGTCAAGGGAGGCTTGAAGCTAAGTAGAGACGTTCTAAGGAAATTCTTTAACGTAGGCAGCTTTGAGGAGCTGGCGAAGAAGATATTGTCCGGCGAGATAGTCCTCCACAAGCAAGACGTTATTAAACCCGTCTTCCGGTTGCACCCCCCTAGAGGAGGGTTTAGGGGAAGCATTAAAAAACCCATAGGGGATCACGGCGAATTGGGCTACCGTGGTCGTGGGATCAACGATTTGATTAAAAGAATGTTATAGGTGGCGTATCATGGTTGTGAGGAAGAGGAGGAAGAGTAGGAAGCTAAGGGGTAGGACTAGGACGATGGGTTGGGGTAGGGTGGGACAGCATAGGAAGAGCGGTTCTAGAGGGGGATTTGGTTCAGTTGGCCAGCACAAGCACAAGTGGTTGTGGATGTTGAAGTACGCGCCTAATTGGTATGGTAAACACGGCTTCGTCAACCCGACTAGCAGGACGGGGCTTGTGAGAGAAATCAACGTCGGCTTACTCGATGAGATCGCAGATAAACTTGTTAGAGAGGGCAAGGCTGTGGTGGAGGAGGGCATAGTTGTTATAGATGCCACGAAGCTCGGCTTCAACAAGGTAACCGGGAAGGGGAAGGTAACGAAAAGGATGAAAGTGATAGCTGAATATATCACTGAGAATGCTAGGAGGAAGATTGAGGAGGCGGGGGGCGTAGTCCAACTCCTAGAGTGAGTAAAAGTTTTTCAACGTGGCGGTTAAGTTTTAATAGCCGGTAGACATCTTTAACCCAAGTGATTGCGTCGGCTCCCATGAGACAACGGTGTTGGTAATGGGTACTCTAGACGTAATGGCTAGGATCGCCGATTACATGCCCACAGCCAAGAAGCCGGAGAGGAAACCCTCTCTTTACGAGAGGTTGTTTTGGACCGCGATGGCTTTAATCGCATATTTGATCATGGCGAACACACCCTTATACGGTATTCCAATCCAGCCGCAGCAACAGATACTGTTAATCCAGGTAATATTTGCCTCTAACAGAGGTACTTTAATGGAGCTCGGTATTGGGCCTATTGTTACAGCAGGCTTGATAATGCAGATCCTTGTTGGGGCTAAACTCATAGATCTAGACTTGACTAACCCCGAGGATAGGAAGAAGTTTACTTCAGCGCAGAAAACCCTCGCTATAATACTAGCTGTCTTCGAGGCTGCTATGTATGTTCTCTCGTGCAGGTATTGGGTTGTAACGGGGCCGAACCCGTTTACAGCATGCTCGGCATCCTGGGTTACGAGGCTTATTGTCGGCCTTGAGATCTTCGCTGGCGCTTACGTAGCTATACTCCTCGACGAGATGATACAGAAGGGCTGGGGGGTTGGTTCGGGTGTAAGCCTGTTCATACTAGCAGGCGTGGCAACCATAATATTCTGGAATATATTCAGCCCTGTCGTAATAAACGGCGCAGCTATCGGTCTAATACCCTACTTGGTTCAAGTTATGTCGAGTGGCGGCAGTATATCCAGCGTGATGGTAAGACCTGGCGGTAGAGACCTCGTTGGGTTAATAGCTACAATAGTCGTCTCAATCCTGTTAATCTACTTGAGTAATATAAAAGTGAATATACCGATCACCACGCCTAGACTTCAATCGATTAAGACTAGGATACCCCTCCAATTCCTCTATGTGTCGAACATCCCAGTCCTCTTCGTCGGAATACTCTACGCCGACATACTCGTTTTCGCCTCGTTGTTTAGGACCTACGGCGGTGGAATAATACCTCAATGGCTTGTCAATGCGCTGGCCACCTACGATCAGAACGGGAACCTGGTTGGGGGCTTGGCCTACTACTTGAACTCCCCGTTGGGGGTTTACAGCGCGTACGCCGACCCTGTCAAGACTGTCGTGTACATTGTTGTGCTGGTGTTGTTCTCAATAGTATTCGGCTACATGTGGGTTGAAGTATCGGGTTTAAGCGCTTCAGCTCAAGCACAGCAATTAGTCGACAGCGGCCTGGAAGTACCCGGGATGAGGAGGAATCCGAAGATACTTGAGAAAATGCTCGAGAAATACATCACACCGCTCACAATTCTCTCAAGCCTGATAGTCGGTGTCCTAGCTGCGATCTCGGACGTTCTCGGCGTGTATGGCGGTGGGATGGGCCTACTCCTAGCAATAGGTATCGTCCAACAGTACTACATGATGATAGCTTACGAGAGGGCTCTCGAGGCATACCCATTGCTGAAGAGGCTTATTGGCGAGTAGTAGGATTTATAAAGCTCCAAGCCGATTTTCAGGATTACACGATAGGAACCGCGAGGGTTACAAGGATGCCTAGGCCAATGTACAGGTCCAGGAGTCTCAGGAGGATTGCTGTTAGAACGCCTGGCGGAGAACTAAAGATACACTACGAGAAGAGGAAGCCTTCAGTCGCCCACTGCGCAATCTGTGGGAGACCTTTGAACGGTGTTCCGAGGTTGAGGGCTAGCCAGATGAGAAAGCTGGCTAAGACGGAGAAGAGGCCTGAGAGAATTTATGGCGGCGTGATCTGCCCGAGATGCCTTGCAAGATTGCTGAGGCAGTCTGCTAGGGCTGCCGCCTAACCTCCAAACCCTCTTAGAGCGGTGCCGGTTTTGGTTCGGATAGCTGTAAGCGGGCCGCCTGGTAGCGGTAAGACAACTCAGGCTAAAAGAATAGCGGATGCATATTCTCTAGTCTATTACTCCGCTGGAAGTATTTTCAGGGAGATAGCCAGGTCGAAGGGGCTTACCATCGAGGAGCTATCGATACAAGCGACTAGAGACCCCAGCATAGACTTAGAGATTGATCGGAGGACATTCCAGCTCGCGTCAGAGGACAATATCGTCTTAGACGGACATTTAACGGCGTGGATTACAAGCGATATAGCTGATTTCAAAATATACATAACGGCCCCCCTGAATATCCGCGTGCTGAGAATAGCCGCGAGAGACGGCAAGCCTTTTAATCAGGCTCTTCGCGAGACAATTATACGTGAAACAGTCCAAAGAAAGAGGTTTATCGAATATTACGGGATAGATCCAACGGATTTATCCATATTCAACCTCATAGTAGACACTTCAACTCTAACAGTAGATGAAACATTCGCGATCATAAAGTCGAGTATAGACAAGTTTTTAAAAACACGAAAAACTGCTAATCATTAAGGGGGTTGATTATGCCTGCTATTGAAATAGGTAGAATATGCGTTAAACTAACCGGTAGAGAAGCGGGCAGGAAATGCGTGATTGTGGATATAATAGACGACACATTCGTCTTGATAACAGGGCCAAAGAGTTTAACAGGTGTAAAAAGGAGGAGGGTCAACATCAAGCATATTGAGCCTCTTGATAAGAAAGTGCCGGTTGCTAGAGGTGCGAGCGACGAGGAAGTGCTCAAAGCGATTGGGGAGAACGGTCTAACAGACTTTATGAGAGAAAGGATTAAAATCTCCCAGGAAGCCATTTGAACAACTTTCTGAAAGATATGGTAGAAAACCAGAAACAATTTTAGAACATTCCTAAACTTAGCATCAGCTGGTAGCCTCAACATGAGGTTAAGCCGGGGGTAGGGGCCCGGGAGCCAACGGGGCGGAAGGTGTGTTCTAGCATGATTAAATACGCCCTTCTATAACATAAGACTAGGGTGCGGTGGATGGGTATAGTGGAGAAAGCCCTGGCCTTCATAGACCATATCACGGTGAGAGCCGGGTACAGAAACGAGTGGATCACGGTTAGAGAAGCAGATACGTCCCCTGATTACGGTAGACTACCCTACGAGAGACCTATTCAAGAGCACCTAGTGAACGGGGTGATAAATCTAGATAAGCCGCCTGGGCCTACGAGCCACGAGGTTGTCGCGTGGGTTAAGAGAATAATAGGGGTTAGCAAGGCTGGGCACGGGGGTACCCTAGAGCCCTCGTGAAGAGGGCGGGGATACCCCAAGGTTACAGGTGTCCTGCCTGTAGGGTTGGAGAATGCTACTAAGGTTATAGGCAATGTAGTACACGCGGTTAAAGAGTATGTGATGGTTATCCAATTACACGATAAAGTCGAGGAGGATAAGCTGAGGAGGGTTGTAGATTATTTTAGAGGGGAGATCTACCAGAGACCCCCCCTCAGGTCGAGTGTGAAGCGGACGTTGAGGAAGAGGAGCATCTATGAAATAGAGGTACTCGAGTACACTGGCAGGTTTGCTTTAGTAAGGGTTTCATCAGACCCCGGGACTTACATGAGGAAACTAGCCCACGACATGGGCTTGCTCCTGGGTGTTGGAGCCCACATGAGGGAGTTGAGGAGGACTAGGACAGGGCCTTTCAAAGAGGATGAAACATTGTTCACGATGCAGGAGGTGATGGAGGCGGTCACCCTGTGGAGGGAGAGCGGGGATGAGAGACTGCTGAGGAGGGTTGTACAGCCCGTTGAAGTATCGGTTGTCCACATGCCCAAGATTATGATCTTGGACACAGCTGTAGACGCGGTAGCCCACGGAGCAAACCTAGCCGCCCCTGGTGTTGCCAGGTTGACCAGCGACGTTAGGAAGGGGTCGACTGTAGCTCTACTCACTTTAAAAGGCGAACTAGTTGCCCTAGGGGTCTCACAGTACGACTCGGGGGAGATCAAGAATATGAGCAGGGGCGTCGTCGTCAAAGTTAAGAGGGTCTATATGCCGACAGGAGTGTATCCACAAGCCTGGAGGAGGCAGGTTTCAAAGACTTGACCCACTATTTCAGGAAGGGGAGTTTAGGGGAAAAAGTGTTAATCCCGTTTGTCTACAGAGGGGTAACCCTCCAATTCATATCCTACACCAGCTTGTTCTCGGGAAGCAAGGTGGATGAAGGGACAAGCCTACTCCTAAAGTACTTGAAAATACCACCACGGGGCAACGTCCTAGACGTCGGGTGCGGCTACGGGATTATAGGTATATCTGTAGCCAAGGTTTCACCGAACATTAGAGTGTTCATGGTGGATATCAACCCTCTCGCAGTGAAAGTAGCGAAGATGAATGCCAGGTTGAATAGAGTTGACGATAGAGTCACAGTAGTAGAGGGGGACTCCTACACCCCGTTTAAAGGTTTAAAGTTCAACGCGATATACTCTAACCCACCTCTCTCAGCTGGAATGACCGTTGTAGAGAAAATAGTGTTGAACGCGATCAACTACCTTGAACCCGGCGGGTGGGCACAATTCGTTTTGGCGAGGGGTGGGGAGAGCATCTTAGAGAAGGCAAGTAAAGTCTATGGGAGGGTTGAGAAAATCAGTAAGAAGGGTTACATGATTATATATCTCGAGCCCTGAACTGTTAAAGCTTAATAATACTGAATCAATCTAATCTAATTAAAATCATTATATGAAGGCCACAGGCTTAGAATAAGGGTGGTTTTGTATTCAACAAGGCCTAGCCGATGTGACAAGGTTTCGTCTGGTTACATGCCTGCAAGTTGAGTATCGAGAAGAGGGTTTCTAAATGATACAAGTGGTGATAGTCTACTGGCTGACAATATTTGTCACTGTGACCGTGTTAGCGCGTATTTTAAGCAGCCTCATCAAGTTGATTGCCGTGGATTGGAATACAAACCCCCCTAGAGCTCTAGGCAAGATGTTCGAATTCCTCAAACGCCTGGGCTTGGACACTTCGGTTAAGAAGTCTTTCACAGAGTATGCGAAAGACCTACTCTTCTTCAACATCCTCTTGATCGTAATGGACACGGTGTTGCTGGCGAAGCAGAGCCTGTTTTTCAACGGCCCCGACTTACCGTGGGATTTAGCATTCAATACAGCAGTATCCTTTGCCACAAACACGAATCTCCAACACTATGCAGGGGAGCTGGCTCTGACTAATATGGCTCAGAGCGTTGTCATAGGGACAACCATGTTCATAGCCCCAGCTTCAGGCATAGCCGTCTCGTTCGCATTCCTCCGTGCGCTGAAGGGGGTTCCAGCGGGCAACTATTACCGCGACTTGGTGGTGATCATAGGATTACTCCTACTACCCCTGTCCTTGGTAAGCGCATTAATCCTAGCGGCCCTGGGGGTTCCCCAGAGCTTTAGAGAGTGGGTTTTAGTCGAGAACCCATACACCGGGTCCTTTACCATAAGGTTAGGCCCTATCGCGTCCTTCGAGGCTATAAAGCTTCTCGGGACAAACGGAGGCGGATTCTTCGGGTCTAATTCAGCACATCCCTTTGAGAACCCTAGTGGTTTAACAAACTTCATCGAGTCGGTTCTAATGCTCCTAATACCAACAAGCTTACTATTCACCTACGGCGAGATTGTCGGGAAGAAGAGGGGTTTATCCTTGTTTGCCATAGCCTACCTGACGGCCTTCATAATAATACTGATCTCTATTTTTGATGGGCTCCCGCCTTTAGCCAACCTAATTGAGCCGAGACTCGGGTATTCGGCTACACTGGTTTTCAACATTGCTTCAATTCTATCTAACACAGGTGCGACTGCTTCAAGCCTGCTTGGTATGAAGCCTTCAGCGGTGACCTCCCTCCTCCTATCAATGTTCATACAGGCAATACCCGGCGCAGACGGGGTGGGGCTCCTCTACTTGCTGACATACTTATTCATAGTGGTTTTCATCGGCTCGCTGATGGTGGGTAAAACGCCGAGATTCATAAGCATCCCGATATCTGCGAGGATCGTTAAATTGTCAACATTTGTATTCCTACTGCACCCGGCTTTAATATTGATCCCTACTTCAATAGCATTATTGTTGAGAGAGTACACCTCTTTCTCAAGTGTTTTAAACCCCCAGGTCTACACTATGGTCTTGTACGAGTTCACTTCAGCCGCAGCTAACAACGGCTCAGGTTACCTCGGTCCTTTAGGGAACACCTTTTTCTGGAATGTTTCAACAGCTATAGTTATGCTCCTGGGAAGGTACCTGCCCATAATTCTATTCCTGGTCATAGCAGAGGATATCTACAAAGCTAAGAGGAGTATGGTTGAGGAGCCGGTTGAGACTCAGGGGGCTCTATTCGTGGTGTTCTCTATTGTCATGATACTAATCTTGACAGCGCTGACATTCTTTCCATTCCTCGTGATCGGCCCGATGATGATGGGTGGTTGAGTTGAGGAGAGTTGAAGTCAACTGGTTTAGAGTTCTAGTTGAATCTGTTAAGAGGCTGAACCCGTTCTACCTAGTGAGAACTAGCCCTATAATGTTTATCGTGGAGCTCGGCGCATTCTTTGAACTACCTCTAGTGTTCTCGCCTTCAAGATACCTAAAAGCTTGGTTTTACATAACGGTATTCGTTATCCTACTGTTGACGGTGTGGTTCTCCACATTCTCTGAGTCGCTCTCTGAGTATGAGGCTAAGGCCAGGGTCGACTTCCTGAAGCAGTTTGAGAAAGTAATAATAGCGCGCAAGCTTGTGGGCGAGAAGATCGTTGAAGTTAAGTCAAGCGAGTTGAAGCCAGGCGACTACGTGGTCGTCGGCCAGAATGAGGTGATACCGCAGGACGGGTTTGTCTCGGATGGGGAGGCCTTTGTCGACGAGTCAATGCTGACAGGTGAGTCAGAGCCCGTGTTAAAGAGGAAGGGGGATAGAGTTATCTCGGGGACTAAAGTAGTCGCCGGCGAAATCGTGGTCGAAATAGCTGCGGAGCCGGGTAAAAGCTACCTCGATAGGATGATAGCGTTGATCTCAACCGCTAAGAGGGGTAGGATGAGGAGTGAGGTAATGTTATCGATGTTGCTTTTAGGGCTCTCAATGATTTTTCTAATCGTAGTGGCGGCACTATACCTTGTGATGGGGGCTTTCGGCAACTATCCCGACCCATCCCTCATGATATCGCTTCTAATAGCATTGATGCCCACCACTATAGGCGGCCTACTTCCAGCCATAGGTATCTCAGGTGTCCTCAGGCTAGCTGAGCATAATGTGATAGCCAAGTCCGGTAAGGCGGTTGAAGCGGCCGGCGACGTCGACGCAGTAATCTTTGACAAGACTGGTACTATAACCGAGGGCATTAGAAGCGCAGTCGAGTTCATCCCTTTAGGTAATTACAGCGAGAGAGATGTAGCGGTGGCAGCCTACTTGTCGGCTATAGGGGATTCTACACACGAAGCTAAATCGATAATAGAGCTCGCCGAGGAGAAGGGTTACAGGCCATCCCAGCTCATGATAGATGAGGCTATGGTGGCCTCTAGAATCGACTACACGCCTAGTAGGAGGTATGGGGGTATTGTATTCTCGTGGGGTAGGGGTAAGTCGGTGTTCAGGGAGGTTAAACTCATCCCCTTATCCAGGGTTGAGAAGGAGCTACTCGTCTTGAGAGAGCTTGGCGGTGAGGCGAGGATTGTCAAGGGGGCGCCTGACGCTATCATGAAGTTGCTGAATATAGAGAGCGACCCAGTAATCGATAACATAGTTAGGAGAGTCGGCTCTAAAGGCGACACGCCTATGCTAGTTGCCTTCAACGATAACCTCGTGGGGTTCGTCGTGTTAAGGGATAGATTGAAGAAGGGTATCAGGGAGAAAATACGCGAGCTCAAGTTAATGGGTATTAAGACGATAATGATAACAGGCGACAACCCGTATACAGCTGCGAGCATAGCCAGAGAGGCTGGGATAAAGGACTTCTATGCTCAAGCCAAGCCGGAGGATAAACTACTGCTCGTGGAGAGGGAGAAGAAGAATGGTCATGTAGTCGCTGTCATGGGTGACGGGACAAACGACGCCCCCGCCCTAGCTAAAGCGGATGTAGGGGTGGCGATGCAGACGGGGACGAGGCCCGCTAAGGAGGCCGCTAACATGATTGACCTGGACTCCAACCCGGCTAGGATCGTAGACATAATTAAGCTGGGCAGGTCTATTCTAACCACGAGGGGCGCTCTCACGTCGTTCAGCATAATGAACGATATCGCGAAGTACTTCACAATACTACCCTTCGTAATATCAACAGTATTCCCCCAGGCGGGCTTCCTGAACTTCCTCAACCTCTACAACACTGTTACAGCAGTCTTGGCCACGATGATCTTTAATGCGATAATTATACCTATGCTGATCCCCTTGGCGGTGAAAGGGGCTGGGTTCAAGGTCTCAACCTACAAGAAACTGCTTGCGAGAAACCTCCTCGTCTACGGTTTAACAGGGGCTATAATACCATTCATCGCGATAAAACTGTTAGACACGGCTGTTGCCTGGATTATCTACGGGGTGGTGCACTGGTGAAGGCCCCTAAGACCGCTTCCAAAGTCCTGGCACCCCTTATACTCCTGGTAGCCCTCTTGCTAATCCTGGGGGTCTTTTACCCCCTAGTAGTCTGGGGGTTCTCACACCTCCTAGCCCCCTGGCGGGCTGAGGGGAGTTTAAACGTGGCGTGCGGTAGAGTGGTGTCCTCGTCGCTTATATCCCACTACAACGAGTCTAGCCCCCTCTTCCACCCCTTCAAACCCAGGTCCACGACCTCGGGCGTAGACCCCTATGTCCCACTACAATACGCCCTGGATCAAGTGGATAGAGTCGCCAATGAGACGGGCTTGCCACGCGACCTACTCGTAGAGCTACTAGTAGAAAACGCTGCTAAAAACAACAGGTTAAACCTCTACATCTTCACGCCAGACTACAATATAGTGAACGTGGAGGAGGTCAACCTAGAGATAATGAACATGCTCCAGAGATGCGGGGAAAGCTGATGGGCCTCCAAGAACTATTGTTTATAGCGTTCATTTTAATATCAGCGGCTGTACTAGCATGGGCTTTAGCGAAAGAGGGTTGAGCTGGTCGAATACCATATATAAATAGAGCAGTGCGGCGGCCGGGATTTGAACCCGGGATCTCCGGCTTGGGGGGCTCGGTTTCCGCGGAGATCGGTTCACGATCGATCCGTGGAAGCGTGAACTTTAACCCGCTTATGGTTTACCACTATCAACCTCTCCTAATTTACGTGAACTATTAAGGTATTTGTCAAGTATACTAGCGTGTACTAAACCCTGGGTCTTCATAACGTTGAAGAATGCTTCTATAATCCTCCACTCGGCCTCGCTCGAAAGTAGCATTACGGCCACTAGCCTCGCTAATATAGGCTTAAACCAATCCCTCCACAAGGCCTCAAGCCTATCCTCAACATTTTTCTCGTTTACCTCGAGGCTAGCATTAGCAGCAGCTGCTATACTCATTACTGTGAGTGTGTGTAGTGTGTAGATTATGAAGTGCTTCTTAAGGTCTTCACTAGTGGCTTTATCGCTCCCTCTCATGAAGTAATCTATACCTCCATCTAGAGTCTCCACTATGCAGTCTACGTCTTCAACCCTTGTTCTTGGAGCGTATTCAAGTAGGGCTCTCCCTCTATCGCTTAGTACGTAGCGGCCCCTGGAAGACTTAACTACTAACCCCTTCTTCACGAGTCTCATAATGTGTTTAAAGACCGCTTGTTTAGAGACCCTGTATTTTTTAGCGATTTCCGCTAGGTTAACCTCCCCGGTTGACAATTCACGTAATACGTCTAGATCTCTCAACATAGTGTCAACCTCCCTAGATAAATATCAGTTGATTTCACATTATAAATCTGGTGGTAGCATGTCAACCCTTGAAGATAGTATATTAGTTGACATTTTGAGCCAAAAGGTGATAGATGTAGGGGAGGTGCACGTCTCGAGAACAAGCCTCGGTAAGAACAAGCAGGGTTATCGCTACTTGATATATCTCCCGATAAGCAGGAATTACCTATGGAAAATCCTCCACGAGAAGAACGTGAAAGTGAGAATCTTCATTGAAGTACCGAGCGAGGGCTTGAGCCGTGGAGATCAAGGAGAGGGTAAACACTAGGAGAGAAGGGAGGCCTGAGGATCTAGACGGGGAGCTGCTAGGTAGGGAGGTTGAAGTGGTTCTTAAGAACGGAGGGGTTCTACGGGGTAGAGTGGTCTCTACAAGCAGCTACTGGGTTAAAGTAGAGTCAAGCGGTATACCCCTCTACGTTAACAAGCCCTTCATAGTTTTCGTGAGAGCTCTCGATCAACAACCAGGCCGGCCGCTACAAGCTACTCCGAGGTGAGTTTTTTGGAAAGGAGGGGAGGAGAGGAGGTGTTTTCACTTGGCCGTGGCTCGATCACATTATTCTGCTAGAAAGGGTAAAAAACCTTTACTAACAACCTCCCGGCTCGATCACTCTAGGCTACTCGAGTGTCTTGAACTAGTTGAGAAGTACAATTACGGGGAGCTTAGGGATAAACCAATCCACTTGATGTCAAGCGAGGAATTCGAGGCCACAATATGCTACAACTTCTACTCCCAGCAGTTGAACCGTCTACTACGGGGGGCGTTGTTCAATAATGGCTAGCGTCTCAACGAGTAACCTACGTGGAGTAGCTCTAGCACTCTATGAACGGGGCTTCAACATTGTACCAGTTAAAGCCGATAAAACACCTCTCTCTAAGTGGGATCCGGGGAGGAGGATACCGCGTGAGAAGCTTGAAGAACTGCTAAATGAGGCTAGCGGTATAGCGGTTGTGGGAGGCCCCGAGAACCCTGGTAAGCCCGTGGCCCAGCTGGTTATAGTTGACATAGACGATCTCCACGTGTTAGAGGAGTCTCCTAGCCTGAGATCCATAGTTGAATCCACGGTAGCCTGGAGAACAGGCCCGAGGTGCCCGGAATGCTTGAGTAAGAATGTGGATGTTGTTGAACCAGGTAGTAGGTTCAAGTGCTCAGAGTGCGGCCGCGAGTTCACGATTGAGGAGGCTAAGCGTGGTATAGGGGCCTTGATAACGGTAGACAATGATACGGCTAGCAAATACTTCAAGGGTACTGTTAGGGCTGGTGGAGTTGAATTCCTCGTGAACAACTACGCTCTAATACCCCCTAGCATACACCCCACGGGCGTTAAATACGAGTGGATAAGGCCCCTCAAGCTCGAGGAGGCTAACCTTGGTGTAAGACACCTAGCGGGGGCCGAGGTTGAGACGCTTCTAGAAGAGCTGGGGGTAGTGAGGAGGGTTGTTGAAGAGAGGGAAGCCGCTAAAACCTCAGTGAAGCTTAGAGAACTCACTGATAGCGAGATAATCAAGGTTAAAGACAGGCTTAAACCCGCTTATAGACAGGGCAATAGACAACATATTTGGTTATTCCTCTCAGGGTGGGCTGCTAAGGCTGGTATATCACCTCTCTCAGTGGCTAGAATTCTAAAAATGCTTTACGAGGAGACGGGAGACACGGATCCAATTAAAACCAGGGCTAGTAGCATAGTCTACACCTACAAGAAGGCCGGGATAGATTTAGAACCTTACGCTAATGGCTTCGAGGAGTTATTTGGTGTCAGCCCCTACGGTCTAGAGAAAGAGATTAGCGAGGAGGAGGTGAAGGGTAAAACAGGCTTACAGGAAGTACTTGAGAGCACTCTAAAGGAGGAGGAAGCACTAAGCGTTATTGAGGAGATAGAGGAGGTATTCAAGGCTGCTAGCCCGTTTAGAGACTGTGTGTTTAGGATACTTGATATTGAGAGGAAGATCTACGCTATTGCTGATCTGAGAAAACTAGTGGTTGTGAGAGCTAGAAAGAAGGGTGAGGCTTTCACCTACATGGAGCAGGTCTTTATAGGAGCCCCTACGAGCGTGGTTATCATTGAGAACCCGATAGATAATAGCGTTAAATACCGAGTAACATGGGAGACTAGAGATAGCGATAAGCCACTAGTGCTAGAGGGTACCCCGCCCGAGATTCTTGGAGAACTAAGGGGGAGGGGCCTAGTATTGAATAGGGTGTTAGCTGAGGATATCCTAAACGCTATACTAGACGCCTATAGAATATCGGGTAGAGCCGAGAGGAGGAGGGAAGTTGAGGCCCGTGGATTCTTCATAATGGAGGGTAAGCTAGTACCCGTAAATGTTGAGGTTAAACAACCTAGTGTAGAAGAACTCAGGGAAGCCCTCCTCCTATTAAATGAACTAGCGGAGAAGTGGTTTAACCACGTGATAGACAAATTCGCGAGACACATTAAGTGGAGTCTCGTGGCCCCATTTAGCTACGCCTACAAGCAGCGTGGTAGGTGGATTAAGTGGAGGTATATCTATGGAGTAAGCCACACGGGTAAGACAACACTAGGGGAGATCACTCTGAGAATCTGGGGCCTAGGGCCCGAGTACATGAAGAGTGGTACTCAAATAGACACTGTACCACGCCTTGGTGAAGTAATCTCCAAGTCTACTTTTCCAATAGTTGTTAATGAGCCGGGAGGGGCCCTCAGTAAAGAGGAGATTAAGGAAATGCTGAAAAGTGCTATTGAGAGCCCTGTGGCTCGTGGCGTGATTAGACAAGGGGTTTACAAGCTTGTACCAGCCCTAGCACCCATAGTTTTCACCACTAATAAGCACCAGTTGAGAGATGACGCTTTACTCAGGCGTCTAGAAGTGGAGGTGTTTACCTATGGGGAGAGAATTAAGGGAGACAATGCTAGAGTTTTCGAGAAGACTGTTAAACCTCGGTTAGTTAAGTTGAGGGCTCTTGGGGATTTTACTGCTTTCTACGTGTTGAATAAAGGCCTCCCAGAGAATTATGAAGAGCTAGCCACCAAGATGCTCGAGGAGGCCTATAGACAAGCGGGGCTTACCCCACCCGAGTGGATTCACGAGAAACGTGAGGAGGAGAGCGATTTCTACGAGGAGATCAAGGAGACTATTAGGGGTTTCCTAGTGAGGAGAATCAATGAAGAGTATAATAGGTCTGTGGGTAGAGTAGTTGTGGAGACCTCGAGCGGGGTTGAGCACTACGATAGAAGCGATCTTGGTTTAGAGGAGCGTGTGAGAGTCGTTTTAGACAAACAGCTTATCCCGTGGCTATTTAGATCAGGGGATTACGTGGTTTTCACGCCTGATTTTGCTAAAGAACTAGCCGGGGTTATCGGGGATATAGGTGGCTTAAAGTCAATAGCCGAGCTATTGGGGTGGGAGTATAAGAAAAAACACACGTTTAGGAGGGGGAAGACTACAACAAGCTATAGCGTTGTTAGAGTACCCCTTGAAGACTTCTTGGATTTCCTAAGGCCTCCGAGCCTCACAGAGTAGAAGGAGCAGACCTTTCTAGAGCCGCTAGCTTAGCCTCCTATGGTAGTGGGATTATACCACACGTGGAATTTTCCATATGTGGTATTTGTGGTACTTCAATGGAATACCACATATAATACAAAACTTTTCCTAATGGATTTTTCCATAGAATAAAAAATGTAAACTGTGGTACTTGTGGTATAGCCTTCCTCCCATATATAGAGGCCTTATATAACGGTCTCAACCCTATACCACAAATACCACAACTTATATTTTTTCCCCTCGCGGAAAATCCCACAGGAAAAAATTTTGTAGAATTGTGGTACTCCACGGGATACCACAAATACCACACTCCCTATATTTATTGGCCGATCACGGGCCCGCGGTTCAAGTGTTCTCCGTGGAGCCTAGATATTGTAGCTCCATATACCTACGCCTATAAAATTTCGACCCGCCCCCCCGCCCCCCGGAACGCCCGCCTAATTTTATATGGGGGAATCAGGGAAAGGCGTAATAGATCGGCCGCGGCCCCGCGGAAAACCCCTTGTTTTTCCTCTACTTGTCTTCTCGGGTTATTACTGCGTGGCCTAATGTAAGTGAATGCTGCTTTAACCAGTACACTCTGTTAAATCCCCTCTACTTTTAGAAAACAGTGGCTTGTTCTCGGGGAAAGCGAGTAGGTGAAAAACTATTTTGTATCGGGAGCGGGGGCCCCGGGTGTTAGTAGCTTGTTCAACTCCTCTAAGTAGCGTGGATAGTAGTTATCGGCCTCCCCTAGGAGATCCTCGTAGCGGGCCTCGGATACTTTAAGCTCTCCAAATCTACTCTCTATGAACCGGGCCACCTCTCTAGGCATTACTCTAACCATGATCCTCCAAGCAGCCTTCCTCATGTACTTGGGTAGGAGTAGCCCCCTCCTCTTCACGTATAATTCAAGCGGCCTCCTATTCACGGTTGAGCCCGCGTACTCCTCTAGTAGCTTCAACGTCTTGGTTGAGAAGTAGGCCCACTCACAGGGTTTAGCGGTCTCGCGTATACCCACATAGTACCTACAAAAACCCCTATTATTGAAACACACGAGCCTAGGCGTGTCTACCCCGAGCCCGCTTATCTCCACTATCTCCCTTGGCTTGTAGTTCTCGAGTATGTATATAGCGTGTGAGAGCCTGAGGCCCCCCTCGAGCATTAGCCTGTAGACTAGGTAGTATAGCTCGTGGCTCTCTCTAAGCGTTTTCATGGTTTTAGCGAGGTCTTCAATGCTTATAGGGTAGCTCCTAACGTCTAGCTTATAGCTCCTGCTGGGCACAACCTCCATCAGCCACCCGTAGGTCTCAGGCGGTATCCTCCTCAGGTAGTATAGGTATTGAATATAGTGGCGGAATACATTGCGTAGCCACTTGTTCTCGTGGTTGATAACATAGTCTACTAGCTCCTCGCTAAGCGTCTTACCTTCAAGGTGCTTCTTGAACAGGCTTCTATAATACGCTATTGTCTCAGGATCCACCACCCTCTTCCTCTTCTTCCTCTCCCTCAGGAATTCCTCGAAACCAGGCTCCCACTTGAAAGTGGTGTGGGCTAGGCTTAGGCTAAGCATTTTCCTTAAGTCTTCTCTAAAGTTCTCCACTGTGAATTTCAAGAGTGCTTGCTTAAGGTACTCGTCTCGAGTGGCTAGTGCTATTGCTTCTAGTACAAGCGAGTAGTCTACGCTACCGTCTCCACGGATTATTCCAATAGCCCGGAGCCTATCAAGCCCCTTGACTATCTCATTGAACTCTCTCTCCTCAAGGTATTGTAGAGCCTTGTAGACCACGTTATCCGGTACAACTCTAGCTCCTTGGAGGTAGTTGTGGAGTGAACCCCTAGATATACCGAGGGCTTCAAGCGTCTTATTGAACCCTAGCTTACTCTTAACCCTCTCGAGTATAAGCCTCCTAGCCTCCTCGCTTAGAGCACCCACGTCAACCCTCGTGAACCATGGTGTAGGAGAGTGAGTAGAACCCGTGAGTTCACTCATGAGTTCACGGCCCCCACGTAAAATCGTGAACCGCGGATCCTAATAAGCTTGACTTTAATCAGTTATGTAAAGGAGAATGCGGCGGCCGGGATTTGAACCCGGGATCTCCGGCTTGGGGGGCCGGCGTCCTAATCCAGGCTAGACGACCGCCGCATCCACCTATTTACTTCTTAGGGTGTCTATTTTATAAACTTCATCACATGGTCTGGGGTAGTGGTAAAAAGTTGATTTAGATGAAATGCCCGGTGGCCAGGTTCACCCGGGCATCCTCTCCTCCTCTGGTTCGCTGCGTTTCCTGCTCTCGTTTCTAACTACCTGGATAACGTAGTCTATGAACTTCCTAACCTCCTCTAACTCTTCCTCCGGGATCTTCTCGATTTTACGGTTTTTACTCTTATTCGTCAGCAATTTAAGGAGGAGTAGTCTGCCCAAGGCTGTTTTAGTAGTTATCTTCCCCTCACTCCAGTCTCTCCAAATAGCGTTTGCTATACCGTAGAATTCGGGTATGCTATCCAGCCCAGGGTCGTCTACGTCGATGACCTCCTTGCCCAGGTACTTGTATCTCTCCTCTTTCTCTCCCTCAGAAAACTCCTTTGTCCTCTTTTTGATGTACTCGTGCACCAAGATGCATCTCCATGTATAAAGGTTTGTTTTTGAATACAATAAATAATTCCTCAACACCTTGTAGGAAAAGCCCTACACCTGTTTCCCCGTTCTATTTGACTTCGCACTATATAAAGCTCCTCTAGCGTAATTATGTTCTCGGATGATGAGAAGAGGGTCTCATGACGAGTGATGTGAGCCGGAAATGCTGATTAGAGTTCGCCTTTCAAAACATTTGTTATAAGGTAGGATGCTTCCTCGAGGTCTTTATGAGTGTCTATTGCCCTCCAGAACACGTTTTCGTATTTGACAACCCCGAGCACGCCTTCCTCAGCCATTTTTGGGAAAGCCGTCTTCTCTAGGTCGCCTTTCTCCGGGAAGTACTTTAAGCTATCGGAGCTCAAAGCGTATATACCAGCGTTTATCCAGTAATCCGTTATGACAGGTTTCTCGATGAAGCCGATGATCCTTTCACCCTCTATCCTTAAGATCCCGTAGGGGCTTGGGAGAGGTATAGACGCTATGACGCCGAGGAGGCTGTTATCCCCCTCCAATTTAGCTATAAGCTTTTTTGGATCTAGGTTTGTCAGAACATCCCCGTTTAAAACGAGGAAGACCTCCTCCTTCGATAACACGTGTTCAGCGTTCTTAATAGCACCCCCTGTTCCAAGAGGCTCGTCCTCGATAACGTAGGTTATCTTCACGCCGTGTCTGCTGCCGCTACCTAAATGCTCTATAAGCTTCTCCTTCTTATAGCCAGCTAGTATAACTAGTTCTCTAACACCATGCTTCTTCAACCACTTGATCTGCCAGTCGATAATAGACTCCCCCGCCACCTGGACTAAGGGCTTAGGTGATTCCTCGGTGAAGGGCCTAAGCCTTTTCCCGAAACCACCTGCTAATATCGCCGCCAGCATAATTGGACTCATCCCGAGGCTAAAGCCTACGAATCTCTATTTATTTGAGTAAAAGTATTAAAATCCCCTTCACGAGATTCAATAAAATAGGGCCGCCGTAGCTCAGCTGGGAGAGCGCCCGGCTGAAGACCGGGATGTCCGGGGTTCAAGTCCCC
>Ga0080005_123539_pt1 | contig 41006 bp, 31 predicted proteins | sample JossMetagenome_2_FD_69208 | JGI IMG/M metagenome (GOLD analysis project Ga0080005, IMG submission 69208) | Hot spring sediment microbial communities from Joseph's Coat, Yellowstone National Park, USA - JC3_ASED (SPADES assembly) (version 2) | ecosystem: Environmental > Aquatic > Thermal springs >...
AGGCCCGGCATGAGGTTCCTACACGTAGTCCTCGTCAAGACAATCGGCGAGGCCAAGTACGTAGGCCGCTACCTTGGGCAGAGGGGCGTAACACCACCGAAGGGGTTGAAATCCGAGTGCTAAACCTAAGACGGCAAATAAAACTTAAAAACAAGTATTCGTTTCCCCACCCATATGGTGGGCTTCTGGAGCATGATAGAGGGAGCCTTGTTAGGAGCGTTTGTAGCGCTCGTAATTGATGAAATCGCTGGGTACTTTGCCACCAGATATGTATTAAAGTTCGTTGATGATTTCGACGAGGACTACCTCTCCTGGATTTATCTATTTGCATACTTCAAGAATGCCAATGCAACATTTGGCATAGCATTCCTCATAATAAGTCTCATATACCTGTTCCTCTTCCACATGTTTAATTTCTGGATTGGCTTTGGCATAGGCTATGGAATAGCGCCAATAATAAGTTTAGTATCTGCTTCCTTTGTTTCGTATAAAAAGAGCTAACGCCAGTTAGTACGGGTTTCATAAAAATTAAAATTAATCATGGTTTTTCGTTTCTAAACGCTTGCCTTCTGGCCATTGATAAGGAAGGGTTACGTCGAAGTACCACTGGCTTGCGAGTTCCGAGGTTGGAATAATATTAACTACAAATGTGTACTTCAGCTCCACCACGTTCTTCCTTTCAAGGCGTCTCTTATTGGTTTTCCCCATACTTTTTCGCCATTATTGTGGTGGAGATGTGCTTTAAAAAATAGGTATTTGCCTGCTTTATTTTTGCATAGAGCTTTTGCTGTTGAGTTGGGGGTTATAAAGTTGCGCCGCAGTCGATGTGTGCGTCTACGAAGTCTACGCCTTCGTTTGGGCGGAATATGGCGTAAATGCTCAGCTTTAGTCGCCTGTTGCCGACGTGCATCACGCCGTCCAGGTACATACCACATTCATCATACCCAGGAGCAACCTCAACACCCTTTATTGTGAATGAGTTTATTTCACGCTTAAGCTTGTTGGCTACGTGCTCCATGGCTCTGCACCACCTCTCCTGTAGGTACATCGATGCTACGCCGGCGCATGTACTATAGGTTTGTCCTGGGCAGAGCACTACGTCGGCCGTTACGAAGTACTCATCATTAACTATTGTATTCAACACCTCAAGCAAGGCGCTCTGCACCTCATCTATAATGCTCCGAATCCTTAAGCGACCAGCTTTAGAACCGCCCTCCTCAGCTTCACAATGTTCTACAGCTACGACTCCGTATTCCTCGGGCCAGCATTCACAGGTAATATGCAAATTACTGGTCTTGCTCATTGACGTAAATCCTACCTCATTAATAAAAATGTATTTTCGCACCTAAGCAGTGCTTTTTAATTCTAAACATTACAGCTTACGTGTTGCTCATTGACTGGCCGCTTATACATGAGGAGAAAATAAGTGAGGATGCTACAGGTGACTTCATGGAGCTGGATATTGAAGGCACCGTCATCTACATCATAGAGAACACCACAACAGAACTGCTTAGTTTTATTCAGACACTGAAGGAGTACGCGAACTACCTGGTCGTGCTTTACACAGGTGCCGTTACGCAGAGTAGGGACGCCATACCAATCGACATTCGATACATGTTTTCACTGAGGAGCAATGTAGAGCTGAATACGGAGATTGAGACGCCAATTGGTTCGTACTCAATTATGAATATAAAGATGATGAGGTATGAGGAGAAATACACCAATTATTGGCTGTATCATGATGTTATATACAAACAACCACTGGCTCAGGCGTTTTAGCGTAGAAATTGTAATCAACAATACCTCTTTCTACACATGTGGGTCGATAAATGCTCACCGAATTTATGTTACGGATATCAAGTATGACCCAGGGGCATGCCTCGCCCTTAGGGGCGGGGTTGTCCCGCTCCGTGGGGTCTACGGAGATAGGTTTTAAAATCCAGCCTTGCTGGTTGGCTGGTGCCTGGGGTGGTGCCTTCTTTTTCCTTGGATGAGCCGGTGGGTCGATTACCCACTGTTTTCACCACCCCGGGCACGCCCTCTTCTCACAAACAGAAGGGTGGAAGTAAGCGTAAGCAAGATGAAAAGAAGAGGACTGTTAGGCTTAGGTTGCTACCAAGCGGTGCTCAAGATAGGATGCTACGAAGATTAGGTGACGCTACTGCTAGGCTTTGGAATGAGCTTAATTACGCTAGGCTGGTTCAGTATAGAGAAACGGGTATGGTTGATTTTGAGGGTACGGAGCGCGAGTTTTACTACAAGTACAACGACATATTGGGCGTAAACGCTGGTCAAGTGATTAACCTAAATAATTGGATGTGGAACTCATTCTTCGAGCTGAATAGGATGTACAAACAAGGTGAACTACCGAGGTTTTACGGAAAGCCTTCACCACCAGGCTTCTGGAAGGACAAGGTACTTGGAAAGAGGGAGTTGATAATTCTCGTTAGGAATGATAAGTACTACATCGAGCCTATCAACAATGGTGAGGGCTATATTGTGTTGAAGACGTGGGGCTTGAAGATAAAATATGCTGGGAGGATTAAGTGGTCTGGTAAGCAAGGTACACTCATAATTAAGTATGAGGGCGGTAGGTGGTTTGCCTATGTACCAATCACCGTTGGAGAAAAGCCTGCAAAGAGTAACCCAAAGGGCTACGTTAGGGGCATCCACGAGAAGATACAAATCGAAAAACCCAAGGGCAGTAACAAGGCTTTCATAGACATCGGCTTAAACAACCTATTTGCAGTAGTCTTCAACCACAGTGACACCGCCATTTTAATTAAAGGCTCGACGATTAAGTCCGAGTATTACTACTGGAAGCGTGAAATAGGCACTTACCAAGCGATTAGGGATTGGCTCAAAAACCATGGCTTTGAGTCATGGAAAAAGTACCACACTTATTACTTACACGCGGTTTATAAGCAACGCGAGAGACTTAGGCATTACTACAGGACAGCCATTAGGTTCCTAGCAGAGACACTGTGGCAGATGGGCATTGACGAGGTCTTCATTGGTTATCCCTACCTAGTTAGCCAAGACAACGGCAACGAGTTCAACACAAACATCTGGTGGTATGCGAAGGTAATCAATTGGCTTGGTGAGGTTCTTGAGGAGTATGGGATAAGGCTCAACGTAGTAAATGAGTATGGGACGAGCAAGCAATGTTCTATCTGTAACATGGAGCACGAAAACGGTAGAGTAAAGCGTGGATTGTACGTATGCCCAGTAACGGGCATTAAGATTAACGCCGATTTAAACGCGGCGAGGAATATCGCAAGGAGGGTAGGCTATGAGACACCCATACCAAGAAAAATACTGAGCTTTATCGTCACCACCAACGGTGCGAAACCATTAACCCCCAAAGAGGGGGCAACAACCAAGACCCCCAAGATTAAACCCCGCCCACCAAGGCGGGCAGGGGGTCATGGCAAAACGGTGAGGAAGGTTCTCGCAAAGATCGACGAGCGCGGGAACATAATTGGGTAAGCGAGTAGGGCGTATAGTCGTCTTAAAATCAAACTCTTTTTCTTTTTCTTTTTCCTTTTCATCAAAACATTGTTGGTAGTATCGGCTTGGGTTGTGCCGGCGCTATCCTATACACTGTCTCAGCGTAGTACGGGCCACTTGGTGATTTCATGTATGTAGCTTCCAGGTTGCTTACAAGATAACCGCTGTCCACAATCACGGAATTTATGAACGGTGGAGGGAATATCTGAGCCCTGCACTCACTGGCCCTCATCTGTGGGTACGGAAGGCCGCCTATGTGTACTATAATTATTCTGTCTCTAACGGAGCCGACTGCGTCAGCACACGGGTTCTGCATAGGTGGGAATGCTGTTATTGCAGAAATACTTACTGCAGGCGATGTGTCATGCCTACCGAGCCTACCCACTATTGTTAGGTACGTCTCTACACTGAAGATTGCTTCGTTGTACTGCGCAATTGCGACGTGACAACTACCACTACCGAACACCACGTACAAAGCCCTAGAGAGCCTGAGCGGCCCACGACCAGTCACTTTAGAAACGCTGATGCCAAGCACAAGAAACACTTACTCATCCCAAAAATAAAAACAGAATTGCATAACAGTATGCTTATTTTGTGTTGGGTAGGCATTTTTCGGCATGTTAGCAATCAGTGTGTTTGCTGAGTCGTGGCAGGACGTTGCAGGTGCGCGTGGAGTATTGTCGTACGGGTTCTCAACGTATAACTTAAACCCGATAAAGCGTTACTTCATTGACATAATTAATGCTTCATCAGAATTGAGCGTCGCAGATACACTACACAAGTGCTGTACAGCTCTTGAGTATACGCCGTTACCGCCTATAGTTATGAACACAACAAGGGATATAATACTTAAGGTTGTAGCATTCGACATGTTCATCGGCACGTTCTCAACTAATTTTTCGGTTCATTATCGCATGTACATAATGTTAAGGCAGAGCGCATACGTAGCAACGATGTATCATCACGACACAAAAATACTTGAAGAAGAGATTGAAAGAGTGGGTGTTGTTCCGGAGTTTCAGCCCTTCGTCTCGTTTCTGTTTTAGTTTTTATTAAGTGAAGTGAATACTGACGTGGTGCTTGACATTTGGGAGGAGTCTGTGCCAACTGAATTTAAAATTGAAAAGGAGTGGATAAACGTAGTGAGGGTATTCGCCACCGAGTACGTATCTGGAGCTGGGCTTATAACTTTGGCGTTTGACGTGGTGTTCTACATGTGGCCTACCAACGAAGTTAGGCGGTTTACCCTAGTGTATGACTCAAATATGCCTGGCATACCGCTGATTATTTATGTATCCAGGAGCTACACGCCTGGCATATCATCGCCCAGGATTTACATGGAGATAACCGGGTACAAGTCAGGGATGGAGCTAGTCTTAAACCTAACTGCAACACAGCAAGTAATGCAACTAACGAAATACAGAAGACCAATGCCATCCGAATTGTGGAAGGATACTGTGCTCATAGGCGAGGCAAGACGCTATGAGGCGCAAAAGCCGCTATATATTGTGCCGCAAGTACTCACGATGTTTATTTATTAATAAATTGCCTTATGTACTTCAGCCCGAGTAGTATATATGAACCCTCATAAATAGTTAACGTAGTTAAATAAATACTCATTGACGAGAATTTATTTAGAAGCTATATAGGCAAGTTATAAATAAAATATATAGATAGGCGGACGTACCAACCACAATTAATTTCGTGCTTGCTTACTTCACATTTCTTTTTATTTTGTAGTTGCTTATTGGGCTAAAATGAGTGCTAGCCCTAATTTGGAGGATGAGATTAGGAAGTTGATTGAGCAGAGCAATCCAGTGGATATACTTGAGATTGGCAGTGGTAGATGCCTCAAGGAGAGCACAGTCATGGCTAGGGCTAGGGGGAACGAGGACGTGTACCTAGTCCTCAGGTCAAACACCGTGACATGCATAGACCTAATAAACACATACATAGCGAGTAGGTCAGCCAACCCACCGACAATTACTGAGGTAATCACGTACGCCAGGAGCATTGGGGTAACTGGGGTTCAGCAGGTCTATGCATACCTAAAGAAGCTCTGCACAGCAGGGCTTGTGCAGTTCAGGTACAAGTGCGGAGCCAAGGGCAGGTGCGACGTGATACAGGGTTGCCCAATAACTGCTGTAGAGCCGACAGAGCTCGGCATAACATACGCACTAGCCACAGCACAACTAACAAAGGCAAACCAACTAGCACCACTCAGGCAAGAGGCGGAGAAGAGGGGCATAACACCACAGGCATCACCAATGATACGCCTAGCAATACTAAAAACACCAAAAGCCACGGCACACATACTGACCCTTTCCCGCCTTTTTGGCGGGGTTCCCTAGGGTCTTGAGGGTTACACCCCTTTTTGCGGGTGCTACTCGATTGTGGTCTACGATGAATGATAAGGGTTTCTTGATGACCAATGGCACTCTACCTATTGCTCTCTTCATTATGTTCAAGGCTCCATTCAAGTCACTATGTAGTTTGTGCCCTTTAGGACAACTAACGACCCCTCTTGGTTGTCTCTTTACCTCGACATTGTGGTAGGCGCAGTACCTTGAGGTGTTGTATTCAACTACCTCATACACCTTGATGCCGTACTCCTGTGCTTTCAGTTCTATGGCTTCCATTAACTTGCGGTAGGACCACATGTTCGTGTTGAATTTATTACCCTTCTGTTGTGCGATGTTGAAAGGATAGCCTAGGTAGATTGTTGATACTCCGAGTTCGTGGAGTTGTTCGATTAGGTGCTTCGCAAAATTCCTGTATAGGTGGAGTAGCCTCCTCATCAACTTACCAAACAACCTCCTCATCTCGTGGTTCAACTCATCAATAGCATCATCAAGAAGCTTATCCTTGAGGGAGTCCCTCAAGGACTGAATTCTTGAAATCAATCTCTGAAGATAGAAATAATCCTCTTTGGTTCTCACACCCTTATAGAGTAGCCAAGTACCGTCACTCACAACAACGCTGGCTAGGTTGTTGATGCCTAAGTCTATAGATGCGACCTTATTGCCTTTAGGTGATTCAACTTGGATAGTCTTCCTCTCACCATTCACAATGTGCTTGCTCTTCTTTCCAGTCCTTGTTTCCTCAACGCCGACATCCACAGGTATGTGGGCATACCACGCTCCTTTGGATTCATCATAAATTATTTCCAATCTGCCTTGCTTACCAAACCATCTCAACCTACCAACGAACTTAATTTCCATGTCGAAGTCCTTGAGGATAATGACGTGCCTTTCTACATCAACTTCATAACGGTCCTGCCTAACAACAATTATCAACCTCCTCTTCCCAGTCTCCTCATCCTTCCAATAACCAGGCGGTGACACGTGAGTAATGTGCGGTGGCAATTTCCGCTCCTTCATTAAGTTCAGTAGCGAGAAGAAGGAGTTCCATGCTTCATTATTCTTCTGTATTACGGCTTGGGCGTTGGCTGGACCTAAAACACCCTTGTACTTCTCGTAATACTTGTTCCATGTGCCCTTGAAATCAACGCCTTCATTGTGGAAGAATTGTTGTCTCCTCTCGTAATTCAACTCATTGTACAGCTTGGCTGTGACGTCAGCTAGCTTCCTCAACTTCCTATCTTGATGCCCATTAGGAAGCAACCTAACAACGTTAGTCCTCCTGTTCTTGTGCTCGACAGGATAGATGCCCTCCCTCGGTATCCCGGCTGGAGTCGGCGCCGGCCCCCACGACTCATTAGAGAGTTCACCGAGGGAGGGCACAAACATCACAGTAAAGTAGGAGGTTAATAAACATAACCCCGTGAAACCCACGTAGTGGGGTGACCCCGCCCTAAAGGGCGGGGCTTGACTATGGTAATGTCAGTAAAAATTAAATTATAATTACGATGGTTTTTATGCTTAGTAGGGTTTTGAACGAGCATGTCAAGCCCCGTAATAATCAAGCTACCACCACAGGCGAAGTACGCAGTGTTCTACGTTAGGTACAACGCCCAGGTACCCTTCGCACCGATACAGTCGTTCCACGGAGTAGCACTGCCCACGGGAGCAGACGTTTATACATGGGTTGCATGGTTTGCGCTTCTAGCACCAAGTGTAACGCCTGGTGGTGATAAAGTTATATGGAGGAACCTCCAGATTTGTGGTAATAATGCGGGAGGTATATGGATTCCTACGGCTTCGCAAATTCAGATACTTGATTGTGGTAACAGCTCTAGCTCTAATAGCGGTTTCTCTGCTAATGGTGGTGCTTATGGCAATTACCTTCATTATCCATTGGTCTGGCACTTCGCTGGTGTCAGCAGGAACGGCTCGTCGGCGGTAGCCGTCATTGACGGTCAGGTGGTTGGGCAGTGGAGCAACCTGGGCACATACAGCTACACTGGCACTGACTCGTGGCTCTTCGGAGCAGACCTCGGTAATTCCAACGTGGCTATTGCCTACATTGCCATCTACACCGAGGCGTTGAGCCTTGATAATTTATTAGCCATCTACAACGGGGCTAGGATACCTGGCGCAGTTGGTGAGTACATAGGGGATAACTACGATTCATCCAGCGGGGTTTGGTATGACTCAAGCGGTAACGGGAACAACGCCAATTGCTACTACGGAAGCGCCAACTGTAGCGCAACAAATTGCACGCCCTGCACCTCCACAACACCAACACCATACAAGGTACCGCTGGCCTCCTCCCCGTGTTGGGGAGGTTTCCTAGCCCAGCCTTCATCGGCCCCTCCGGCTGGGTTCATGGGTTTGCCCCGGGCCAGCACTGCGGGGCTTTGTTCGCTGGCCGTTAGAGTCTTGAGTATTGCATATAGGTGCTGTATGATGTATTTGGGAATGATTGGGTTTGATTTTCCTTCATGCTCTCCCCATTCCATTTCCCTCCTTAGATTCCACCATACGCCTTTAGTCCAGGACTCTGGGGTGGCTTTCCACGTCATATTCATCACGGAGGCGTAGTCCCTATGCACGTAATGTTCCTTCGGGCAGTAAAGAACGTGCCAGTCATCTGTCTTCTCAAGCCTTGTGAAATGGATTGGGCATACTCTGCTGTTTCTGTATGATGATACGTGGAATAGTTTGGATCCACGCTCCAAAGCCTTATCCTCAACGGTTTTCTCCAAAGCCTTGAACGGTGTTTGCTTTATTCTATGCCTGAGCTCACCCTTGCCCACGCCATTAATCATCTCGTCTTGAGGATTCTCGCCAAGCTCCTCTGTGACTATGATTGCCGGCGTTTTTGTCAATTCATTCGCCACATGCCTGACACGACCAACCTTCCTAACCCCCTCCTTTAGATGCTTAACATACTTCCTAAACTCCCTTGTGTTTGTTATGTTTATGTATTTACCGTTTGGTAATGCGAATCCAGGCTTCAACTTCTCGATGATTGCGTTCCTAACCTTCTCATATCGTCTCGCCAATTTACCGAAGTCTGTCCTTATTTCATACAATTGCGGCGTTATGTATTGCCTATTCCAATAAGCTACCTTATCCACCGTGGTTGATAGGTCAATCTTACTAACGGCAACGGTGTTCTCGTTAATATCGAAGGCAATGATTGACTGCGGCCTCTCCACCCTAGGCTTCAGCTCGAAGACGAATATTGCGTACCACTTACCTCCTTTCCGCTTTAGTATCAACGTGCTAGCCAGCTCGGCTTCTCCAGTTAATACCTTCCACCAAAACAGCCAAAAACGCTTGTGAGGTCTTAACCAAACCTCGAACCTCCTGCCGCCTCTGCCTCTCTTGCCTGTGCTGATGGGTGATATAGCAATCCTAACCGGCGCTATCGATTTAACGAACTCCTCATAACTCCAGGTTGGTTCAACAAACCTAATTGAGACACTCCTAACCTCCGGGTAGGGCTTGTCCACCAAGCCCTCCTTCTTTCGCGCAATAAATGACTTGGCAATTTCGGACGCCTGCCTGATTGCCTGGATGATTAGTTGTGAATTAAGGCTTGGATACTCCCGCCTATACTTGCCGTAGAACAGCCCATGGAGCTTATTTGCACTAGTGACATTGTTCACAACGGCATACATGACAACCTCACGAACGATGTTGAGGTACACAGCCTCGACAGAATAAAGTATCTTAGAAACATCCTTAGGGACTTCCAACTCGACAGCCACAGCCCTACGCAACAACAAAGATGAGAAAAACACCCACATAAAAACCCATCTCCGTGGAACCCCACGTAGTGGGGCGACCCAGCCCTAAAGGGCGAGACTTGTCGCTCATTTTGTCAAGTTAAATTTATTAATTGGTTGTTGATACATAGTTTGTGGAGCTGATGGTTGTTTACGAGGATTTGGAGGGGGTTTACTACTATGAGCTGGCTTCGCCTTGTAATTACGATTGGTGCGCCATGCTGATTATATATCGACCGCCCAGGCGGGCTACAACTGTGAATAGGGTCAAGAGTGTGCCAGCGATTGGCGTTACCAACGCCACTATTTCTGGCGGTAGGTATGTATTCATGCCCATGGCTGATATAGACACCCATGTAAATGCTTGGGATGTTGTGAACAGAGTGAAGAAGCTGTTTCCAGGCAAGCCATACCTAGTACAGAGGACTGGTAGGGGCATTCATGTGTTTGTTGCGAACCCAGTTGCAAGCCCAAACAAGGCGCTCGCGCTGAGTGTAGCAATACCGCCACGCACGGCCAGGGACAATGGCTGGACTAGGGTGTACAGGCTCAGGATTAAGTACGGGCTGAGCTACATGGGTGTGATACGGATAGCGGGCAAATATGAAAAACCAGACATAGAAACAGTGGACATATACACGCCAGAAGACAAGCCAGAAAGCAACTGGATAATAAACATCCACAGGGCGTACAAGGCACTCCTCAGGCAAAAGGCTTTTTAATAGGTTGTCTACTTAGTTAAGTAGACCGTTATGAAGATTCTCAAGCGAGGTGGCATCGCAGAGGACTTCAATGCGTCAAAGCTACAGCAGTCACTACAACTGGCTGGTGCGCCAGACCCAAACCTAATAGTAACCCAACTCATTAAAAATCCAAAGGACACACAGGACCTATTTGACAGGGCACAGCTATTAATGCTCAACCTAGTTACCGAGGATTTGAAGTGGCATGACGCGGCCAGGAACTACCTACTGTGGAGCGTGTACAAGCAGGGATGGGGCAAGGGCACTGTCAAGGCAATTAATGAGGGGTACTACAGGCTGGAGGACGTGTACAGAGGAGGCTTCAATGTATGGTTCAGGACTGGGCTTGAGCTGGGCCTGTGGGACGCGGAGATGGCCAAGTACTACGAACCACACATTGAGGAGCTGGGCAAGTACATAGACCCAGACAGGGACTTACTACTTACCTACAATGGCGTGAGGACCCTAATGAGTAGGTATTTACTTAAGAGGCTTGATGGTTCATTTTTCGAAGCACCGCAGTACCTATGGATGAGGACTGCCATGGGTGTGGCATATGCGGAGCTTAGGTATGGTGGTGACCCAATAACGTGGGCTAGGAGGTACTACGACTTAATGAGCCAGCTCAAGTTCATGCCCAACTCACCCACGCTATACAACGCCTTCACGAACCTCGGTCAGTTATCCGCTTGTTTCGTTGTCCCTGTTGATGATTGCTTATCTATTGACTCTCCAACGAACAAGAATGATGCGAACTGCGGCTTCGGCATAATGGATGCACTGAGACTTGCAGCCCTCATCTTCCAGTCAGGCGGTGGTGTCGGCTACAACTTTGGCAAGCTGAGACCCGAGGGGGACATTGTCAAATCAACAACTGGCGTCGCCTCTGGACCCCTCTCTTTCATGAGGCTCTTTGACTCACTCGTTGATACAATAAAGCAGGGTGGTAAGAGGCGTGGTGCTCAGATGGGCATGCTGTTTTGGTGGCACCCAGACATTGAGAAGTTCATTACTGCAAAGTCAGGGGAGAGCAAGGACACGCACCTACAGAACTTCAACATAAGCGTCGTTATTGATGACTACTTCATGCAGAAGGTAGCCAACAACGAGAACGTGTACCTAATCAACCCGAGGGAGTGCCCGTGCCTATACAAGACATGGGGCGAGGAGTTCGTGAAGTGTTATGAATCGTGTGTTGAGCAGATTAAGATGGGTAGGGTAAGGATTTGGAGGGAGGTCAATGCTAGGGAGTTGTGGGGCAAGATTGTTGAGTCTGCATGGGACAGCGGAGACCCTGGGCTGTGGAATAAGGATGTTGCCAACCAGGTCGTTGGGTATAGGGTGCCTGGGCAGGTCATAAACGCAACCAACCCATGCGGTGAGGAGGCTTTGTATGACTTCGAGAGTTGTAACCTAGGTAGCATAAACCTGGCTAGGTACGTGGATAGTGAGGTCGGCACACTCAAGTGGGGTGAGTTGTTTGAAGACGTGGTGCTTGCAGTCAGGTTCCTCGATGACGTCATTGACGTGAACAAGATGCCCGACGAAAGGCTTAAACAAGCCAACCTGGACAGCAGGAGGATTGGTCTCGGCATAAATGGACTGGCTGATACATTAATATGGCTAGGCATTAAGTACGACTCGCCAGAGGCAGTAGCGTTTTCAGACCTGGTTGCCAAATTCGTAAACACTGTCGCCACGTATGCATCAGCAAAGCTAGCCAGCGAGAAGGGTTCATTCCCGCTCTTTAAGGCAAGCAAGTGGGCGCTCGGTGTTTTAGTACCAGAGAGACACTGGGGTAGGTTATCCAAGTTCAAGGAGGATCCGGCAGTCATTGAGTACTTCGGCGTATTGAATAATGGCTACCAGGGCATTGTGAAACATGTGGAGTGGGCGAACAAGGTCTTGGAGGTCTACGGCATTAACTACACAGAGTTGAAGGAGATGGTCATGAACAGCATGAGGAACGGCTCAATAATGAGCATAGCCCCAGAGGGCTCCAGGAGTCTCATCGCTGGCGTGAACTCAAGCATTGAACCACTCTTTGCAATAGCCTACATCAGGAACCTGACGATAGGTAAGCTCGTTGAGTACAACCTGACCGCTCTCAAGTTGCTCAAGGAGACTAAAACGCTCGATGAGGAGACGAAGAGGTACATCGAGGAGCACGGAACACTACCTCCCAACCACCCACTAGCTGAGTTATTACGTACTGCCCACGAGATTCATTGGAAGTGGCACGTGTATATGCAGGTGACATGGGCTAGGTGGAATGACTCGGGCGTCAGTAAGACCATCAACCTGCCCAACACGGCAACCAAGGAGGACGTGGACAACGCCTTCAGGTTGGCGTGGTTGCTGGGTGCATTTGGCGTAACTGTTTACAGGGACAGGAGTAAGTCCGTCCAAGTAATATATACAGGCACCAAGCAGGCAAGCACAAGCAAAACCACCATCGCCACCTCACTCACAGCCATGAAAGAGAAACTAGAGGCAGTACTCGATGACCCAGTGAACGAGTCAATAGAGGAGCAGATGAAGAGGGAGTTGGGCGAGACAGACGACCCCTACTGTAAGACAGGCTCGTGTGGGTGATGAGTATGAAGGGCGTCTTCGTTGATTGTGTGAGGGTTGGGGAGGACATCAAGTGCCCAGGTGACAGCGGGTATAGCCAAATTATATTGTTTGGCAAGCCGACCAGGGTTCGCAAGGACGGCGTTGTTATTGAACTAATGGGCAGGCTTGATGAGCTTGAGGCGATCGCCTCCTGGGCTTATGCAGAGACCAACCACCCAGTGTTTAGGGACATTATTGCAATGGCGACGGCAATAAACACTTATTTAGCAACTGGGGAACCTAGGTGGCTCGACATAGTCAAGAGCCTTGTTGACAAGTCATGTAACATAGAGCCGAAGAGCCTTGGTTGGTTCGTGCCCCAGGACAAGGTGTCTGCCTTGCTCAACCTAGTCAGGACAAAAATCAGGGAAGCAGAGAGAGTAGCAGTCAAGATGCTCAAGATAAAGAAGTTACCCCAGGACAAGGTCAGAAACATACTAGCCTCACTAAACCAAGCAAGCAAGTACGTCGTACAGTACATATACCTCACCAACGTCAAGGTGCACAAAAACGTAAACGACAAACTCGATGACCTACTCGGGCAGTAAGTTTTAAAAAGTTTCTCTTTCCACCAAACCTTAATAGGTGGGGCGAAATGACGGAAAGAGGTAAATCCATAATAGGGGGTGCGATAAAAACATACCCAGTGTTAATTCAGTTCAATGAAATATGCTGTGGCGAGGATGTAGAAGACGAGAAAGTATGCGATGAGATGGGAAAGAAATATTCACCACCACCTGGTGTTGATACGAAATGTGACTGTTTCGTTGAAAGCCTAAAGGTTGATGCGGTAGGAGACAAGATGTTGGGAAAAGACTTCCCGAACGTTGAGATTATTTTCCGTTTGCCGAGGACAAGATACATCAATATTGATACGAGACCATACAGTTCGCACTCATCACTCTTTACGGGTATTGACGCAGAAATTCCACTTGAAGTTAAAATAACTAGGCAGTTGCATATTTATCGGTATTACTACTCTATTGAGGTTCTTCAACCAGTACAAACCATAATTGAAAGACCTCATTATGAAGTAAAGGGATGGATAGAAGAAAGAAAAGGTAGTGATAAAATAATAACCTTCACGGCGCCTGAGGTGATTAGCATTGAACCGCCAAACAAAGGTCATATCTCCTATGTCGTGTTGGTACCTGAATATGATGTTATAATTGATATAGAACCCAGCGGAACCGCAGATGTTGGAATATGGGATTCGTATCATTACGGACCAGTATGTATTGAACCATTAGTCAAGGATTTAAGACGCAAAATTTTGAGTTGAAAAAGACCTCTGCGGTTAGGTCCACTCTAGTTGACGGGGAGGCGTAATAATAATGTTGGTGTTGCGTTGAAGAACTTGCTTTTTATTGTTTGGAGGATGTGTTAGTGCAATGTCGAGCCAGTTGTGTTCATGTCCGAACAACGCGAGTTATTGCGTAGTGCCGTCCATGGGGAGTGTCATGGGTATCTACAACCAGCCGTTTAACTTAGTGGTTTATGTCTGTAACAACACAACGAACAACTACACAGCAACCTTGCAACTGCTTGATGCAAGCAGTAATGTGAACTGTTCCGCAAGTAACCTGACCGTGTTGCCTGGGGACAACGTGTATTCATTAACCGGTTGCAAAATAACGAGCACTCCCGGGCAAACGCAGACATGGACTTTGCAATTAAGCCTAAGCGGTGGGATAACCGTTACAAGCACAATACAGGTTCACGCAATAAATCAACAGGTGACGTATTTTGCGCCGTATCAATACTGTTGCGTCTCGTCAAATCAGCCGTTTACAGTACAGGAGATATGCACAACACCGGCGGGCGGCAGTTGCCCGACTAGCCAAATCTCGCTTGGTAAAGTGTACACAATAAATGCACCAGTCGGCTTGCCGACACTCTTCTCGTTCTCAGCATTTGGGGTTGCTCCGAATGAGACGCTGTCCGTGACTGTGACGTACTACTTCACAAATGGTAACACGCTCAACGTGGTTAAGCAATTTACTGCGCAAGCCTATGTGACGATAAGCGACGTACTTAACGCGTACTTAACCAACGGTAGCGTCAGCTATGTGACATTTATTGTAACATCAAGCCTAGGCTCCAGCTCAAACGCCACAGTGTATTTCGCGGCTTACGTACCGTGTGCGTGCGGTACGCCGTTGCAGGTCAGCGTACCGTACCAAATTTCTGTTACCCTTAACGACAGCGCAACAAACATGGCTCAGGTATTCGCGTCACTGCTGTATAACAACAACGTCATTGCTGTCCAATCAACAACTGTACAGCCAGCGATACCGCCAGCGTATGTCACAGGCTCGTTCCAGATGACCTCAGTCCAACCGCTGGGTGTTGGTATAATGCCCGCGGTACTTAATGTGTATGCGTCGAACTACAACACACCAGATGCAACAATATTTCTAGCTCTGGGCATACAGTCAGGCGCTGGGCTAGGTTCGTTCGCCATAGTTGCTGATTGCGGAACGTATATGTTCTGCCCGTGCCAAATAACAGTGTCGGTACAAAACCTAACAGGTAGTGGCGTAACTGGGTATATTGTTGCGTACTACGGCACTAACAACCAGGTCAAAAGCGGAACAATAACACTACAGCCGAACCAAAAACAGAGTGTTACGCTATCAATTAATGTAAGCAAAACGACGCCAGTAACGATAAACTTTGTTGACGCGAACACAGGCAATGTGCTTGCAACGACACAGTGTACAGTAAACGTGCAGGGCTTTACGTACATACTCAATGAAATAATGTACTTAGCGATATTTAGCATGATGTTTGCCTTACTCGGCGGTGTCATATCAGCGTTGAGGCGTAGACGAAGTGAAACTGAAAGAGAGCGGGTAATAATCGTGCGCTAATTGTTGTTTTTCATAAAATATTTCTAACAGTTAATTGTGAGTGCATCAAGTACAGTATCGCGGACTAAGGGCGTGGGTGAGGAGAAGGATTTAACAAAGTCCTTAACGGATGAGCTTATCAAGTCCCTTACTGAAATGTGGGCTAGTACGAAGAAAAGCATTGAGGCTTCAATAATGGAGGTGCTCGGTGGTACATACACGGTTAATGTGCTGATGGAGGTGGAGACCATAAAGATGGTGCCGATTTTCTCATACAGGAAGTTTAGGGATAAAATAATTGCCTATTCGCACATAGGCATTGACCTAAGCGGTAACGAGAGGCCAGGCCCTGCACTAATCACTAACGACGCGTACAGGTTGTTTTATGCTGTGAAATTAGCGCATAGCGGCTTGTTCAATACGTTGTTTCCAGACTACCTTGAGCAACAGCTCAGGATATTTGGCTCGCCGCACTACACTGGGGCTAAGTACGTAAGTATAGACGGAGGTGAGCTACATGTTGAACAAAACGGCGAGGGCGCAATTGTCATTTTGGCTGTTCCTGGTGTAATTATTGTGAACACGGAATACAGCCTAAATGCATATCACCAAATGAGGACTACGAAGTACAAATCATATTTCTACCAATTCACAATAACAGTAACAAACGTCGAGTTAATGAACGACTTCCCAGATTGGTATGCGGAAATAGAAATACCAACTACCGAACAACAAACCTAGCGGTCATGCTTTTTTTCCATACTTCTTGAGGAACTGGTTAAGCATGTCGTTGTAGTTTATGCGTGGTGCCTTAATGCCTGCGTACTTCTTGAGGAGCTTATCGATATCGTATCTCTCATTCATTGTTATGTATGTGTACGCTGTTGCATCGCACACTAACATTTGTGCTTCACCAATTCTCATCTTGCGCCAGTCCGCATACACGAGACTAGCCAGCGATATGTACCTGTAGAAGCCGATAGGGTGTTTATCGAATATCTTGTTCAGAGTCTGTATGTTAAACCTCACCTGCCTAACTACAAGCTCATTGTTTATGCACGGCATGTCGAAATTCACGTATTCACGCTCAATATACCCGAGGTAATTATCCGCGGAAAAAAGTATGAACTTAGGTTCAATTAAGTAGTCTGGCATTGTCTTTAGGAATGGCGCCTTCATGGTCTCGCTAGAATAATTCAGGAACAAAAGATTTATAAGTATTTCTAGCAATAGCCACTTAATGCCGAAGAAGAAAGAGGAGACTGTAGGCATAAGCCTGTGTGATAGCGATGTCGAGGAGCTGGAGGGTGTCGGTAAGGAAACAGCGGCTAAGTTGAGGGCGGCGGGCATATACACGGTTAGGGACTTGGCGTTTGCCAGTAGGACTATGCTCAAGGAGTATGGTATAGGCGATGAAACTGCGTATAAATTGATACGCAAGGCGATAAGGGAGTGCAACATGGATGTAGTGGTGCCTGCCGATACAATAACACGCTCGCCACAGCGATTATCATCTCTCGTTCACTCAATCGATGAAGTGCTGGAGGGGGGCTTCGCTGTTGGGAACATGTATGAGTTAATAGGCGAGTACGGCACAGGCAAGACCCAAATGTGTTTCCAGCTATCAATAGCTACAACACTTCCTATTGAAAGCGGTGGGTTGGGTGGTTCGGTGTTATTCATGGACACGGAAGGCACGTTTAGGGTGAACAGGATTGAGGAGATCGCAAAGCACAGGGAGGTAGATCCGTCAAACGTGCTCAGCAAGATATACGTAGCCAGAGTATTCACGCCAGACCACCTGGAGTTGCTCCTTCATGAGACCGTTCCTAAGATGATTGTCGACAAAGGCATTAGATTAGTCGTCATAGACTCGCTGATAAAGCTGTACAGGGCTAGCTACACAGGTAGGGAGAACCTAGCCGAAAGGCAACAGAGACTTAATGTTGTGCTCTCGCGTTTAAACACGCTGGCTACTAGGTACGGGTTAGTTGTAGTGTATACAAACCAGATGGTTGCAAATCCAATACCATTTGGAGAACAAACAAGACCTGCAGGCGGTAATGTGGTAGCACACGCCGCGCAGTACAGAATTGCGCTGACCAGGAAGGGCAAGCTGAGGATGCTGAACGTACTGGATTCACCAGACATACCGCCCGACAAGCAAGCATGTTTTGCAATAACATCGGCAGGAATAGAAGAGGCACCATGCTCATGAACAAAATACTGCTAATTGCAACTGAACATTTAAAAATTAAAAAGAAACCGTGCATTTGGGGGAAGAATGGTTTTTATATAAGTTGTTTAGTTACGTATTGATGGTAGATCCCAAACTCGAACGTACACTGAAGGGACTAGTGCTTAAAAGGGCGATACTTGGGTACAGTACAAAAGGCGACTCAGTTGTCGTGCTCTATATAGGTGCGAACGCAGACAGCGAGTTGATTAAAAAATTACAAATGGATTTTCCCAATTTTACTTTTATAATTAAGCAAATAGGTGAAATCAGACCATTATGAGACCCAACAGGAAGTTAATCGGGCTGATGAGGAAGGACGTGGTTAGGGGAGTAATGAGGACTAAGGACAGGGTAGTTGTGTTGATAAATAAGGAGAAGTTCGATAGGGAGTTCGACGGTCAAATTAGGTCGATGTTTATAGAAACGATAGAGTACAGGCCAATCGGCAGAATAGTCGCACTGGACTGGCGCAGAAGTTTACCGATGCAGGCGCAGTCTCCGTATACACAACAATACAGGCCCTTGATTATGGGGGTATCAGTAGGCAATACATGCATAACAGCAGGCACAATCGGCTACTTCACATCATTCGCCACACCCCAAGGGACGAGGTACGCTCTCGTGAGCAACGCCCATGTATTGACACAGAACCCGCTGGCTTCATCGCAGCCAAGAACATGCTTAACCATATCACAACCAGGCCCATATGATATATGCAACGCGAACTGCCCAGGGTCGTGTCCAAACAACCAATACCAAATGTGCTGTTGTGGGCAAGACCTATCGCCATATGTCGTTGGTACACTCGGCGATTATGTAAGGGTTAAGCCGCTCACGTTCTGGTGCTTAATACTGTACTGGCTAGGTCTTGGTTCGCTGTGCATGAACAGGGTAGATGCCGCGTATGCGTACTTGAACAGTAATATTCAGTTCACGCCCGATGTAATAATAAACAATCAACAGACGCACCCGAACAGCCCGTTGGTTGGGCTTGTGTTTGCTGGTGATGTGCAGAGCGGTATGGGGTTCGTGATAAAGATTAACAACATAATAAGCGAGCTTGGTGCATACCCAGTCGGGTACAACACAGGCGTTGCAAACGAGGGCGATTCGGTCTTCAAGGTAGGCAGGACGACGGGGTACACGGAGGGCAGTGTTGAATCAACCGATGTAACAATATCCGTCTGGTATGAAACAGGCATGGCCATATTCACAGACGTCTATGCAATAAACCCAGCAAGCGGATACACAGCCTTTGTGAAACCAGGCGATTCAGGAAGCCCAACATTTAAGAAGTAATAAAATTGAACAGAATAGCACACAAAATTTCCCACTTAAACTCTAGTTTAAAATAATTTGGTATTTTATAATCGAGTATGAAGTACTGGCACAGTTTCGTTGTAGCTTTCGTATTTAGCGTACTTTATGGATGGCTTGAGTATTATTACATAACGGCGCCACTATTTGTACTTACGTCAGCCCAGGAGAGATTGGCGTACCCGTGGTGGGCGAATAAGGAGGTCTTCCTGGGCTTTACAGTATACCACCTAACAATAATGCTCGTGACTGCCGTGTTTGTGACGTTCATAGTCCCAGCGTTCGTACATTCACTGCGCATTATGGTGACGTATAGGGTCGGCGCAAGAGGCGGCCTTATACAGGGCACAGGCACAATAGAGAAACGGAGAGAGCATATCTATATTGAGTACACGATGGTACCGTTTGTCCAGCAACTACCGTCTGCATTGGATATAGTCCTCGTGTTCATCAGGAACCTGCTAGCCTTCGCCTTGCTGGAGGACATATTCTGGTTCATATTCAACCTAGCACTGCCGATACCAATACTAAGCAGTTTACCGTGGTATGAAAGGCTGTGGCAACCAAGCGACTGGACATGCAGGTTCGGCTACATACCAACACCGTGGGGCTTCGTAATACCGATTTGGTACGTAATAACTGCCGTGGTTATAGTAATCATACAACTCGTGCTTGAAATAAAAGGGAACAACTACCCATAGGGGCAAGTCTCGCCCTTTAGTGCGGGGTTTCACGGAGATAGGTTTTAAAACCCTGCCTTGCTGGCAATGTTTGTGCCTGGGGTGGTGCCTTCCCTATCTTCGGATGAGCCGGTGGGGCGATACCCCATTGTTTTCATATCGCAAGGAGGGTAGGCTATGAGACACCCATACCAAGAAAAATACTAAGTTATATAGTAACAAGTAATGGCGTGAAACCATTAACCCCCAAAGAGGGGGCAACAACCAAGACCCCCAAGATTAAACCCCGCCCACCAGGGCGGGCAGGGGTCAAATAAAAGGAAGTAATCGCTAGGCTTGTGCGTTTTTTATTTACTCAAAAATGCTGTAATGAGACAGGATGGCTGAAAGCCTGTGTTCTAGCAATGTCAGTGATTGGATAACGGTAAGTAACTACCCAGGGAGCATCAGCGTGTGTCCTAACCAAGTTAAGAGCATGCCAGTATCATTTACAATAACATGTAATCAATCGCAATGTCCAGGCTTCGGTTACTGTATAGCATCGTCAACTGGTTATTGCTCTTCGAGAACCGGTGTTTCTGTGCCCTGCATCAACAAGAATGACCCTAACCTCTCCGGCTCAATACCGCAACTAAGCAACGGACAATCGACACAGATAACCGTTTACTTACCACCAAGCGCCTTATCACCCGGCTCATCGGTTAAGTACTACCTGGTGATTTACGGCGCCGCGGTGTTCAACCCGATGAACATACCAATCACGGTCAATGTAAGCCAGTACTCCGTATCGTTGTCTCCATCGCAGTTGGCATACGTAACAACGAACCCAAACTCTCCCCTGCAGGTTCGGGTAACTGTGTCGTTTGGTGCCTGCCCACCACCAACACCGCTTTACATCTATGATAATTATGGAAACACGCTTGCCACCGTAACCGGCGCAGGGACATACACAATCACAATAACGCCCAGCAACTACGGATGCACAACAAGTAGCACAGCCGGTAGATGCGCCACAGTCACGCTGTACATAGGCCCCAACACAAGCACGTCCTACGCATCGACAACGTTCTACATAAATTACCAACCACCCCAGCAATGCCCGCTGTCTGGCGTGACCAACCAATCGTTCCAGTCCGTGCTGAGCAACGGGTGCTGGAACTGTAGCCAGAACATTGCCGGAAACCCATTCCCAATACAAATGTGTAGTGGACAGTCCCTAACAACGATGGTGGGCATACCATCACCAAAATGCACAGGCGCTTACTACCTAAACATGTACCTATGCACATCAACGCCGTGCACCAACAATAACGCGTTCTTTACATCAAGCAATTTCTATTGCGGCGCATCGATTAACTACTTCAGCATTACAATACCTGCGTCGGCAGTGACATCTGGTAATATATACGTTACACTCACAGACTCATGCGGCAATTCAGTAACTGGCGCAATACCGGTGTCTGCAATTAACCCCAATTACTCACTCGCAACGAATATTTTAGTCAATGGAGTGAACATAGCGCAGAACCCGAATGTAACCGTGTCACCGGGCGGTACTGTTACAATTAACGCGGGAGTAGCACTTAAAGTTGCAAGCCAAGCATGCATTAGTAGCCAGGGCTATACGGTAAACCTGTCAGTAACTAGCTCAAGTGGTACCGTTGCATGTACGCAGACAGGCACGGTGTATCCACAATACGTTGCTCCTGGGCAATCACCCATATACACATCACTGGCTTGCAACTTCACGGCACCAAGCACGCCCGGTTCATATTCATACACAATCACCGCGTCAATACCAGCACTTAACTTAACGAACACCTCGCCACTCACATTAATAGTGGGGCAAGCCCAGGTTTCAGTGAGCAATATTAATGTAACCACGTCGCCAGGTGCATCGTGTAGCCAATCGACTGGTAACACGTGGGTGTGCCAGGGCCTCCTCGGCACAACAATACAGGTATCGATGACCTTAACCAACACCGGCACCTATTCATGGATTGGTAGCGTGGCTGTGTATGACCAAAGCGGTACGCAACTTGCCAGTACTGGAACATTAACGTTGACGTCAGGTTCGTCGCAACAAATAACGTTGAATGCGACTATACCAACAACCTATGCCGTTGGTTCGCCGTATACGTGGTATGTGGTGGTGAATGGCGCGTGCTCCAACTGCACGAGCCAGACGGTACCGTATGACGGTACTGTTAATGTCGTAGCTATACTATACGTGACGCCGGGTGGCGCTGTAAGTTTTACGGCGTCCAACGTACCAACCTCAATAATAGCTGTCAGCGGACAATCCGCATCTCTAAGCTTCACGCTTACATGTAATCCACAGACCGGGCAGACATGCCCGAGCGGGGTAAACGTGCAGGTAATTGATACCGCAAATAACGCGGTTCTTGCAAGTGGTTCGTTCACAGCTTCACAGCTTGCTGGCGTTCCGTATGCAACATATAATGTTTCACTTACGTGGACTGCAAATGTGCCTAACATTCCTGGGAACACTTCGTGCTTCACACCAACAATACAGCCACAATGTGGCGGGCAACAGGCGCTGTATGCCTCATGTTTATCTGTGACTGCTTATTCAAGCACGAATAATGCCAAGGTATGGAGTGTGACGTTGCCGTATATTATATGCCCGACGGCGGTCAAGGGCGCAATAACTGCGTCACTCAGTACGAACTCCGTGTTCTTCATACAGGGCGGGTACAACACGTACCAAAACGTGTTTGTTTATCTCAACAACACAACAAGCAACAACGTTTCAGTAACATGTGCATTAACAACAAGTGGTGGTTCAGTGGCAAACATATGCTTCGGTGGGGCAGGCGTATACAACGCACCGTGCCAGTTCACAACAACGGTGTCTGCCAATTCGAACGCCATGGGCATGTTCCAGGTCGCCTACTCGCAATCCACATTCCCATCCGCAGGGCAATACACGTATACCCTATCGTGCAACTGCGGGCAGAACTGCACAGTAGGCATATCAAACCCGAACCTGGTCATTACAGTATCACCAATTGCGTTCACAGTGGTTGGCCCCAACAATTGTACGTTTTCAACAGCGTATCTAGGGCTTGTCGGCACATGCAGTATTTCTAACGTCACAGTCAATACAAGCTTTACAGTACCGATTAGAGTTATAATATCAATGGCTCCGCCGAACTCCAGCATAGGTGTTTCAGTAACGCTTTATGACCAGAACAACAATACTGTTGCGACTTACTCAACAACTTGGTGTAACTACAGCGGTAGTGGGTGTAACGTGGTGAATCAACCAGTTAATGTGCAACTGAATGCAACCGCGCCATCAACGCCAGGCACTTATCAGTGGTCGGCTTCGGTGGTGCTGACAATGAGTGGGCAGACGGTTGGCAATGTTAGGTTACCGATAATCATAACAGTTGTGCCACAGATAACATTCACATACGGGTTCGTACTAGTTCCAACAAACACGGTAAGCGGACCGAACGGCACAAGCCAAATACTAACGCTTGTGCTTGGTTGCAACTGCCAACAACCGACGCAGTTCCAGTTATCGCTCTACAACAAACCTGGTCAATTAATAGCGCAATTAACGACACCTGCGGTAGGACCGAACGCACCAGGCAATACCCAATGCCCAAGTCAGGCTGGCTCGTTCTGTACGCAGTACAGTTACTACACCGTGGTGCCGATAAGCGTGGCACTACCAAGCCTGTTCGAACTGCTTATCATACGTGGTATACCACAGAGCACGTTAGTCAGCAACTACACGACCTACGGGTACCTGTGGTCTGAGCCCTACTCAGTCGTAGTGACACCAATATTGTCCTCATAATTAAATTTTTAAATTCAAAACTAAGTGTTAAATTGTATGGACGTGCTTGTACACGTTGGTAGTAACCTAGCGATAAATGGTGCGTCTCGCGCCGCGTTCTACTGGGCGTATGCACTTAGGAAGCGTGGAGTAAATGCCAGGCTTGGGTATTGTGGTACGTGGGTGGATAGGAAGGGCTTCGTCAGGAGTTGTGGCTTGAGGATAGATGCGGAGTTCATCGATAGGAACCTGCCGTTTAAGGCAAGCGATATGTTGATTCCTACGGAATATACGGCGTGTACAGGCAATGGTTATATGCCAGACACCGTCGAGTTGCCCTTCGATATATTGTGGAATTTTGACGAAGGGGTAGCGCCCTGTTCAAGCACAAACCCATTTAAGCACGGCGAGACTGATGTCCTTTGGATACAGTACGTTCACTTCCCAGGCTACTCAATACCGCCCAACACACGTATCAAGTTGTTCACAGCTAACAGCTCGTGGACTCTGAAGTACGTGTACAAGTATTGGGACATAAGTAACGTAATTATAGCCCAACCAGCAATACCCGTGGGCGAGATTAAACCATGCAGTGAACCACCGAGTAAGAGGGACTTCGATGTAGTCGTCTGGGACAGGTTCGATACAAGCAAGTTGATGGGTGCTGACATTGTCATACCGAAGCTGGCGCAGAAGTACAGGGTCGTGATAATGGGTAGCGCAACTAAGGATATGCACCCAATACTGTACACAATGGGCGCGGAACAGGTAGTCTTGAATGCGGACTGGGACACAATACGCAAGTACATCTGCTCAAGCAGGGTGTTCATGTCGTTTAAGGTCGATGAACACTTCGGAATAGCAACCGCAGAAGCTGTGGCTTTAGGTGTCATACCGCTTGTCCACGCCAGCGGTGGCAAGTGGGATGACATATGCATGGAGGGAAAGGCGTGCTATGGGTTCAGAACGGTTATTGAAGCCTACGAAATGGCTGAACAACTAATAAACAGTGCAAGGAGTGGCGCACTTGATGATAGTTATTACACAATTAGGGATGATGCTAGGACGAACTTACTCATGATGCAGGACACATCAATCACAAACTTGCTCGCGTGGATTACGAAGGTAAAAGGTTTAAATAGTACCTAAGATGAGGTATTGTGATGGGTAGTTTCAGCCATGATTTTAGGTGCGTAATTGGTTGGAATAATGCCCTGAGCACGCTCGTTGATTTTGACATACGCATATTGCTGTCGACGCTCACGCAAGAAGTTGATGAGCACATAGTCAGCAGGGACGTCGTAGTCGGCATTATGAAGACCTTGATGAACCACAAGGATTTACCGCTGGAGTTCGCGGACAAGGTCGATTTAATAGACCCTAATGGGTATGGGCTTAACGATTATACATGGCTGTCGCTCAGGGGGTTCGCATGCGGTGTAGCAAACAAGTTGTATACGTACATGGATGGTTATAGAATAAACAAGTTACACAAGGTAATAAGCATACCTGAAATATTCATCACGTCGGTAATGCCCATGCTCGGCATGCAATACAGGTCCTATGATGATACGGAGCCAACCAGCGTTAAGGAGACGATTGCAGAGGCCCCTACAGAATCTAGTAATGCGCTTGAGGAAGACGTGCAGAGCGAGAAAGACTTATCCAACCTAGCCAGGACGTGGGGTAATTTCGTTAGGGACTACTTGAACGTGTTGATTGCGCAGTATGTTATTGCATCGAACGCGCTTACCGCATGTGAGGAGGAGCCAGAGAGGTGCAGGCATGGCATTGCAATTGGCAGTATGAGCTACAATAACATATATGATGTCCAGGCGTACTACATAACCAGGCTCATACCAGTCTTGGCGCTTTCAGCGGTTCCCGCATTAATATCAGTTGTTGTTGCATCAAGGCTTTCGATAAAGCCTGAGAACATAATTAATGTGTTTGCAGACGAGTACTCAGATGTGCTGTGCTTACCCAACAATACGCCTGTGTATGAATCAATCGTGATTCTTTACGGTAGGAAGGACGCGTTAAAGAAGCCGATGCCCATAATGGGCATAATGCTCGACATAGTGAAGAACTACAAAATACCGAAGCTGGCATACGGCGCGTCAGCAACACTAAAGCTGTCATGCCTAGCCGCACTGAACGAAATAAGGAGGTTGCACAGGGAATTTATGAAGCATTAGTAGTACGATACGGCTCTCGGTCTTGACAGCATGTGTATTACCCATGCAAGTAGAAGTACAACAATCAGTACGGGGAGTAAGTAGGCAAATATCTGGTATATCGATGATATGAGTGGGTTAGTGAAGATGTTTATCAATAGGGGTAGGAAAATCACGAGCAGTACTACGCCTATTATAACCAATGGGAAGTTGCTGAAAAACGCGTACCAAACGCCTTGCACCGGTCGCAAATCTAGACGCATCAATAATAGGTTTAGAACTAAATAAAAACAAAACCAAACAGTCAATCAACCAAATTTATTATAGCCACTTTGTTAGGATTTGTTAGTTATGGATACCAGGGAAATACGACACTTACGGCAAGAGAGAACCATTAGAAAACTAAACGGTGAGGTAGTGGTTAAACCGCCTAGGATTATTGTTAGGGAGTCCGCGGCAGTAATACCGATAATTGTTGAAAACCTGCCGGAAATAGCTGAGGGAATAGCGATTCTTGCCGTTACCTTTTTCGGGCTCAATTGGTTCTCAACAAACGTAGCGCCCGTGCTCAGCAATTTCTTCAAATCCCAACAACAGCAACAACAGCAGGCTCAGCAGATTCAGTCAATTATGTCTCAATTGATGCCCATTATACTGGTTATGTCGATAATACTCGGCCTGATATTTGTGTTTATGTACCTAATGCGGAGCCAGCAACAACAGCCGCCACCGCCACCAGCGCCCCCGACTGAAATAATAATTGAAAAATGAGCACTGTAGAGGAAGAATTTATTTTTGTTTGTACTATATGCATTAGCATGTTCGGTTCATTTCCTCAGCAACCGATTAATAGGACTCAAGCAGTAATAAACGCGCTGTCGGGAGCGTTAAACGCGCTTGGGTACGCGCTGATATCCATGACCGTTGATGCGGATAGGGTGCACGTGATTGCAACCAGGCTCGCCAATGCCGTGTCTCCAGACTTAGTAAAGTCGCTAACCATAAGCATTGGTGGTGTCATATATACGGTGGAGAATGTTGAGAGGGCATACTTTGTAACAGATGACGAGATGAACAAAGCAGTTGAGGAGGTAAGGTCGGGTGGAGAAGAAGTTAATGTGTTGGCTGAGCTAATGATGAAGATGAGGACGTACCCAGTCATGGCATACCACATAGTGTTCAAGAAAGCCGGGCCTAACGAGGTAGAGGCCGCAAGGGCTATAACGATTGAGGATTTAGGCGATGAGGTGAGATTAACCCTGCCGCCAAACTCAAACATAGAGCTGGCGCACAGCATAGACTTGAACACTGTAGTCACGAGAATAACAATAATCACACCCACAAATACATATACGCTGATGCTAAACGGAGCATATGCATTCTCATACACAACGGCAGAACCAACACGAACAACAGTGTTACTGAGGAAGCAGCACTAGTACCTATTTCGAGTAAAGTTTTTATTCTTTGCCGTTTTTTATCATTGTGGATAATTTGTGTGATATTTACCGTGGTACTGTTGTTGGGAAGGCAGTTGGGCAGTATGATGGCGGTAGTTTGGTTATACGCTCTTTCACTGGTTCTGGGAAAACGCTATTTGTATTGTGTGAGGTACTTAGGTGGGCTTTAGAGAATGGGTATAGGGTTGTTTACACGACAGGGCTTAGGTCTGCGGTTAGGGAGTTTTTGGAGAAGGCTTCTGCCCTGTATGGCGAGGGTAAGGTAGGCTATGTAATGGGTGTGGACATTGCTGGTAGCAGGTTTGAGTCCGAGGATAAGGACAGGGAGTGGCGTAAACCCATTGTTGTTTCTACATACGAACAGGCTGTCATGAGGTTCATGAGAGGTGAGTCAAGGGATGTCCTAGTGATTGATGAGTACCACAACGTGCTCACGGACTTCAGGAAGTACAAGCTCCTGTTCCTACTTGCTGTGGCTAGGATGAAGAAGATACCGACGATAATAATGTCCGCCACAATGCCTGATAAGGAACCGTTGTCCAAGTACCTAAACGCAAAACTAATAGACATAGGTAGCAATTGGGACAATAAGGACGTAACGACCCTGAGACTTCCTTCGTACAAGCCAAAGGTTCTCCTCAAGTACATTAGGGGGATAGTATCAAGCAGGTCGGGGATTGGTGAGAGGGGCATAGTGTACATAAACAGCAGGAGGTTGTGTAAGGAGCTCGGTGATGAACTAGGTATACCATGCATTACTGGTGAGATGAGCGAGGCAAGGAAGCAGGAAGTTCTTGATAAATTGAGGAAAAACGAAGTAAGGTGGTTGATAGCCACCTCAACACTTGCCGAGTCAATCAATGAACCATTCGATGACGTAGTGATAGTAGTTAATTCATTAACATCACCTTTCGAAATAACCCAGATGGCTGGTAGGGCGGGCAGGTTCGGTGGCGGGGCTGTTGTATTTATACTCTACCCAATAGACTTTGAGGTATGCGTCAAGAGGGCGCTTGATGAGAAATACGGAAAAATAACAGTGAGCAGGGAAGACTACCCAAACCTGGTTGCCGCATATGCGGAGCTCGTTTCGGAACTTGATTTACTGCGTAACGTGATTAGGGAGACGTACGGCGTGAATGAGGATCCAGACCAGGTAATTAAGACGGCATTGTATTACAAAGTGGTTGATGTGAAGGGCGATAAAGTGATACCAACGAGGATTGGCAGGTGGATGAACAGGTTCCTTGCTAAGTACGAGGAGTACCAATTAGCGCGGGATTGCATGGCAATAAATAAAGACCCGCACGCCGCCTGGTTCTGCTACACAATAACTATCACTGGCAGGGGCTTCCCGATACTCAATGACGAGATGAGGGACAAGTATAGGGAGCAACTGACGAAGCTGTTTGGGAGGGATCCGTTTAAGGTACCGATATCCCTACCACCATATAGTGTGTATAGAAGCGTCTGCGGCGATGCTGAGTTCGACATAATGGATCTAGTTGATACATACAACATATCGCTCAGCGTTGGCGACTGGCTCGTCTACATAACAACAGGGTTGGGCAAGAAGTACTCGGTGTACTTTGAATTACCATACACAAGGCAGAAGCTCGAAGCCCTGGGTCTCAGGTTCGACAACACAGGGGCAAGTCTCGCCCTTTAGGGCGGGGTCGCCCCACTACGTGGGGTTCTTCGGAGATGGGTTTATAAACCCCGGCTTTACTGGGGTATTTAGTAACCCCGCAATAGGCGGGGTAACTGTCAAGACCCCCAGAGTGAAAACCCGCCCTAAAGGGCGGGGAGGGGGTCATGGGCGAACACTAAAAATAAATAATTTTTTGTAATTTTATTTGCCTGACCCGCTTCATGATGTATGTTCCAGATACAACCCGTGCCGCAGTTAAATACGGAAAAGGTCATCGACCTAGATAATGCGAAGCTAATGGCTCTGAGGAAGATAGAGAAAATAGGCTTTACGTGGGAGGGCAAGGACAAGGCTAGGCTCATAATGTGCTACGACGTAAACTGCCCATATTGCGCTTCTGAGTTTGTAGATGCCATATACGACATAGCCAAGGAGAGGGTGATGACCGTTACATTAGTTCCGCACTTCTCAATACAGCTTGGCTCAACAATACTGCACTACCTACTGATTGACTTTGCACTTAACTACCTACCGCTTGGTAACGATAAGGATGACGTGCTTGAGATGTTTAGGGAGATATTCGAGACCAAGATAAGCAAACAAACGGTTCAATTGAGCGATTTATACAAAATAATCACTAATCATTACGAATCACGCACAAAGAGGAGTCTCGACCTAGGTGAGTTCATATCATACATAGATGGACAATCAAAGAACGCAATCGAGATTACACCAGCTTCTGTGCTTACAAACATAATACTACAAGGCAACCCAGCCTCAATACCAGGTGCAAACCCGTTCTTCATCACCGCGGACACATTTATGCAAGCGTGCAACGGCTTAGTCATGCAGTTGTTGGGCAAGCAGTACTCATTCGGCGTGCCGCTGACTATAATTTACGATGCTGAGGTAATGAAAGCCATATTAATACCTGGACGCCAGGACAAGGTATCACTACTGAAGAAGAAGGGCGAACTGTATGGAACGGAGCAAAAACCAATAATTGAGCAACTAGCGGTCGGAAGCGAGAAGTCACAATAACATCAATTTCATAATTACTAGAAAGATTTAAAAACACAATTTTCACAATATTCTTCGGTTATGAGTACAGCAGGGACTACAGAGGTTCAGGGGGAAGTACTGAGGATTATCAGGACGATACCTAGGGTACATACTGAGATGACCCTTAGACAGTTTGTTGAGGACTTCTTAAAGGAGAAGAGACCGAAGCACATCTTCGATAGTGCCGTTATGCTAATGCATGAGTTGTCGTACGAAAAAGTCATGAGCATGCTTGGAGCAAGCGCCGAGATTGCGTCGAATATATACAACTTAGGACAAATAATGCCGACAGTGTTCGCATGCAAGGATCCGCCGAACTGTACATCGCCAGTTTACATACTTGATGGCTACACGAGGTCCAACACCCTAGAGACGATGTACGGGATACTGCGTGTCAAGGAGCCTGAAGTGATAGATACGCTTAAGACATACATGTACTTCTATAATATAAATTGCGATGAGAGCGAGAGAAACGCTGTGATATGCCTAACGCTTGCTCTTTCAACACTTGTAGCAAAGGGCATAGTGCATTACGTAATGGACGTGTACAATAAATTACAAGACGTGTTCAGCAAATACGGAATAACCGCAAACACACTGTTCGGCGTGAGCACAAAGGACGTGAAGGTCGCCAAGACCGTTATAAAGGCTATGGAGGACATAGACCTAATAGCGCCAGCGCTACCTACGGACCTGGTTTCTGCAGCTAAGGCGCGGTTGTCAGCAGTGCTTGACAACCAAGCTGCACTTGAGAAACTCTCGGCAATACCACCTGTTGCAATAGAGCAGGCGGTATTGATAATAGCATCCAGGATAACGTGCTACGGTAAGAAAGTCCTACAAAACACAAAACTCAGCGCGAGAGCCAGGATTGAGTTATTGTCTAAGGCGCGCAAGGCGATTGGGGATATAAGTGATGAGGAGGCGGTGAAGTCATGCATAAGCAAGATGTGGCGCGTGGGTAGGCAGTATGGTATGGACACGAGGACAATAGAGCAAGCCGTACAACACCTGAACAACATGCTCAACTATAAGTCGCTCAAGGTGTCAATGCCTGCAGAGCTTGCGTCGGCGGCGATGTATATTGTAATGAAGGAGGGTCATATTTCGAACATAGAGAATGTGTGCGATGAATTCGGCGTAACCAGAATAACAGCGTCAAACATAGCCAAGAGATATGCACAGCTTAGGGAAATACCACTACCGTTTACAGAAGACGAGGAAGAACAAGATAACAAATAATTAGCATGCATCAGTGTGCTCTGTATTTTTAATTGGTTAATGAGCGGTTTAGTTTGAGTATTAATGAGCCAGAAACAGAGCCAGAACGTTAATGTTAATTCAGGCGTTGGAGCAATAACAGCATCCAGCCTAGCGGTTGATTGTGGATCAAACGTGTGCAACGAGGGTGGGCCTGTTGATTTCGTACTTACCATAACTACGGATGGGCAAGTCATAGTAAAGAATGTAACAATATATGCGCAGGTAAGCGGAGTGCAGGGTTCGTATCAGGTGGCTTCATCGAACTTAAACATATTTACGGAACCGAGTGGGCAAACCACAGTAAAGATACCCACATCACTGTATATACCAATGAACCCCGCACTTAGGCAGAAACTGCTCTCGAAGGGCTCCATCGTAACTGTGAACTTCTACGCCGAAATAACGTACAACGATGGAAACACCGATAAGACGATATCTACACAACAAACAGGTATAGGCGTCAATTTGCATCCAGTATGCATATCCTCGGTTGGGTTTTCCAGGCTTGTGTATGAACAAGAATGGAATAGCAAACTCTTAGGTGCATTGTTTTCAGCGGTTCATTTTGTTCCGTTGAAATTCGCTGGATTGCTTAAACCATTTTTCGGCAACGGCACATTTCCACCATGTATAGCCACAGCGCAAGCCGTGAATACCATTTTGCAGCAATTCACGCCCTACATACCACCCTTCTTCTCTCCGCTTGTGGCAACCGGCGTTACTGCCTTGTCGACAGCGACATACGCAAGTCCGTATGCTGAGTCGCTGGCTAACATGGCTTCGGAGTCAGTGTCTACGCCGTACGATGCAACGCAAAGCTACGCCGTACTTAGACCCCAGCTTGTAGGCATCGATTCCCAGCTGAAGCAATTTGTTTCGCAGTCAATACTTAGTGCATGCATGGACATAGACTCAACGCTTGCTAGCAATATAGGTTCTGCCGCCTCATCAATAGCATCTGGGATATACGCGCAACAATTCATGAACGCGCTGTCCACATACGCATCCGACTTATTCATAAATATATTGTATTCAAACCTCGGGTACGAATCACTCAGCGGGCTAGCTCCAACGCGTGTCAAGATAGATAACGACTTAAGACAAGTGCTGGATGTTGGGCAGAGAGCCGGTGTTTCAAGCACGCTGATTTACAGCATAATAAACAACATAAACTCTGACGTTGAGTCGCTGGTCAACCTAACAATAAACGGCAAGACCCAGTACTCACAGTTGGCTCAGCGGCTGGCAGGCGTGGCGTCAAAGATGGACAACCTACGCATACAGGCTAGGAATCTAAACATAATGGGCACTGACGCATTGAGGGATTACCCAAGACCCAGGATGGTGAATGTATCACCGCTCACACCAAACATGTGGTTCCTAACAATTAACCAACCATCCACCGCAGTAGCTCCAGCGGTTAGGGCATTTTCACAATCAGGCAATTGTTGCAACCTACCAGCATGCTCGAACTGCACGCCGTTCGGGACGCCGGGCACCTACGGGCTCTATGGGCTTGACCAACTGAAGAACCTGCTGAGCTATACACCGCCAAGCACGGCTGGGACAATAACGTGGCAGTTCAACCCAACGTTGTACTACGGGTATTTCCTGTACACAACGCTTGACTACTACGTACAGGTAGACTTGTCAGCTGGGCTGAAGATTGGGCCATACGCCTCTGGGATCGATCCATTTGCGCATTTTGTCATTTATGAGGGCTTGGCTGGCACAATACCGCCATACTATTTAACTCTAGGCACCACCCCTACCCTAGGAATACTGCTCGGACTGCGGGTAGAAATCGACCTAAGCAACATCAACTGGAGCGCCTATCAAGCGATGTATCCAAATGCCTCGCAGAGTGAGTTGCTGACTGGGTTGTTAAACAACGTAGTTAGTATACCATCAACGATGTGGCGGCAAAGTCCCACAAACCCGAATGTGTACTATGTCGACTTAATCACTAACGTGAATCAATGTGACTGGACAACACTGAATGCGTTCTTTGACATACAGTTCTTCTTCCTCTGTAGCAATAGTCCAATCGGCTACTTCACAATGACATTCAAGCCGTTTGTTGATTTAGCTCCACTTAGTAGTTTATCATGCCAAACAAGCGGGCCATATGCAGGTACATGTACGTATCAATACAGTACGCAACAACCACAGCCCCAGAGGATATATGGGCAACCCATAACGTTTACACCTCCATCACCCAACACGCCGCAGGGGCAGGTATGTTGGTCCCAAATGAATGCCGTGTATCCACCTGGCTGGGATGCAACGGTGGACAACGCCATAGTGAACGCATCAAAGCAGTGGTTGTCGAGCCAGTTCTCCTCAACAGTTCAGCAGCTCAACAATAATTTAATCAACCAATGGGTTCAGGATCTACCACAGGCAGTACCGAACCCGGTCTACCCACACCCAATGTTTGTAAATGGGGTTTGCTCATCAACTTATTGCACAGCAACTGCCCAGGCTTCACCTGGGCAGACACTTAATTATTCATTCACAATTAGGGAGTCGAACATACCACTGTCATCGTGCGGCTTACCTCAATCGCTTGTCCAGCAGCAACAACAGATTTGGAGCAAGGACAGGTACTTCAGGGTTTGCCTGACGTCGGCGTCCAGCGGAGGCTCTGTTCAAGTAGCAGTGGGCAGTACATCACAAACCCTTGGGGTTGGGCAATGCCTTGAGTACGACTTGGGGCAACTGCAGTCGCAAACAAACCTTAGCGTAGCCATAACAATACCAAGCAACGCCACGAGCGGACAGTATTGGGTTGGTTTCGATACATCGTACTACGCCCCAAGCGGTCAGTGGATACAGGCTGATGTGCAGTACTTAAACATAGGAGTAAACACTATACCCAGCGGTACCGGCTTAGTCACCGTCGTTCCCCCAATACCGCCACCCAGCGGTTTGGCGCCGAACTTCATATGGTCGTACTGGTCAATACCGTCCACACTGACGTGGACGCCAAACACCGGCGGAGCATCATTCAGCGCGTATATATATAACATGGGCGGTAATGGCATGCTAGACATAAGGGTGTGCTTGCTTTATGCTCCGCAGGGAGGCTCGATAGGGTATTTCCTGTGGTATCAGACCCTACAGAACGGTGTGCCCACTGGGACGTGGCCGCAGAGCGCTGTTGAGGTGAGTAATGTGTTCTCATATAGCGGGCAGGTATCATGCCAGGATGTAGTCGTCGGCCAGCTCAACTCTTACATACCGCTACCCGTTACGATAGAGATTGCACAGGGGACGTACCCAATGGTTCAGGGGACGTATGTAATGATGTTTGCAGTTGGTTATGTACAGAACAACCAGGTAACCATAACCGATAAGAGGCTTGTAACAATAAACGTAGGGACACCACAACCGCCACCGTCCGGCGTGATAAACAACTTAATCAGCCAGGCGCTGACTAACTCGCTCTACTCAGCGAACCAGCAAGACCCGCCGGATATGCTGAACAAAATGATTGAGGCTTCCCTGTCGCCACAGACGACATCAGGCGACCTTGCTGTTGTCGGTAAAACCTTAAGCACGGCTTCCAGCCAGAACCAGGAGTTCAGGAATGCCGTTAGGAAGTATGCATACCTACATGAGCGTGAGGCGTTGTTCAGGCTCCTCGGCACGTATTCCTACTTATCGCTAACAGCCAAGTACGCAAGGGATGCGTACAACTTTGCGGACAATGCCATAAACACCATCAATTCGATGATGCCGAACCTACCGAGCAACCAGCAACAACAGCTGTCCACTGCAGTATCCTATCTACAGAACGCCAAGTCAAATGCGGGGAATATACTGTCATCGCTGGGGCTAACGCCGAATTCAAGCGATGATGATATAGCGAACACGGTAGGTAACATGTCGCTCAGCAATGCACACAACACATTACAGACAGTTATGCAGAACATGGCTGGGCTACAATCATACCTGTTACCAGTCATATCCATATTATCAACAGTAGCCTCAGGGGTTGCCGCCGAAGCCCCAGTAGAGGTTGGAGCTATAGGCGGCATTGCAGGTGCATCCGCTATAACCGCCGGTGTTATAGCTGGACTTGCCGGATGGGGTTTGGCACTGGACTTAAATACTCAGTATTGCAACTACGTTTCAACACATATGGGTATAATTTCGGCTGACGAAATACTGCCACCCTTCCTTAAAAACGTATTGCAAAATGCCGTATCGTACAAGCTACAGATTACGCAACAAGGCAGCAACTTGGTACTGAACAACATAGAGGCCGATATCAACGAGGAGGGGATATTCGAAGTATCTGCCCTAGCGTTCTTCCCATCGCTGTACATGAAGTACTTAGCAACCAAGCTAGGCAAGAACAGCGCATTAGCCGAGCAGTTCGTGAACGCATTCGTTCCGCTGACAAGTTTGAACTCAAGCTCATGTGTTGTACCGTTTTATGCATGTGTTGAAGGTCAGTCGGGGCAGGGCTGTCTATTTTCAACGTACGGTAGCGTATTGATAAGTAGGGATGCAATCGATGCGTACATAAACGGGTCTACAAATATACCAACAATAACGCTGGGGATTGTATTACCACAGGCCCAGACCTATATGACGGTGCCCTCCGTACAGAGCACAGTAGCTACACCCACAGTTCAGCAGTCACTCATTGCAATGTCAGCATTTCAATCTCAACAGCAGACCGCGCCGACTTACGTACTTAGCAGTGACGTGACGCAGTGGGTTGTGACAAACATCAATGTATACATAGCTAAGTCATGCAACGACACACCGTTAATAAGCTTTACATGCACGCCAAACAGGGCATCGGCACAGGGTGGAATGTTCGTCTGCCAGGCGCAGTCAATATGGGCATCGCCGAACATTGATTACGGCTCATCGTACAGCCTATGCATGAAGTATGAGCTAGACATACCAATGACGCAATCCACGATCCCTACAACGACACCAAGCGTACCACCATCTCTCGGCAACTTAGTTATAGAGCTGTACGCCTACGACGTCTACACGCAAGGACTGGCACAGCTGACGACCGTAGTAGTTGCGCCGTCCATGAGCATCCAACAGGGGCCTGGCGGAAATGTGCAGACACCACCGTCAGGTAACGTAAGTGATGCAAAGTATTACGTCAGTGCGCAAATCAGCGGTGTGCAGTCTACAATGAACCTGTACCTGGACACCATATTTTCAACGCCGTCCCAACAGAGCGCGCAGATGCAGGTCGCAATCTATATGTTACAACAACAAGGCAACCAATTAGTGGTTCAGCAACCACAGGTAACCATATCATTCTCACCAACAGGCAGCACACTACCGCAGACCTGCGCTGGGCAGCAGTACACGGATGAGAACGGCAACGTGTATTGCGTACTGGACAGCGGGACGATTACGCTGGCAACGGTAGTAATCGAGCCTGGCTCGCTTGTGCCGAGCAGTAGCTACTGGAGCGCGCAGTGCCCGCTCACATCAACAGTGCCGACAACAAGTGGCTGGAGCGCACTAACTCAGGCGCTGTACGTATGCGGTGTGTATCAGTGCTCTGGGACGACCAACAACACATGCCCAGCAATAGGCGTGCAGTTGGCTAATATAGGCTTCAACGGTACAATAACGTACCAAGTGGTCGCGACGAATATAACGCAGGTACCCGCAACATGTAACGTACAGAGCCCGCAACAAGTAACGATACAGACACCGAACGGTAGCGCGCAAGGCTTCGTAATACTCCAGAACGAGGTTACCGTATACGGCGTACCGTACCAGCCAGGAAGCACGTTTGGTCAAACAACGCAGGCATACATAACGTACCTATCAATACCCCTATCATGCCTGCCAGACCTAATGAGCGCCGGCGCCGACATCTACTTACTGCTCCAGGGCAACCTAAACAGCCAACCCGTCGTGATTCCAGTACCTCTGATCGCACAGAAGCCGTTGCTTGCGGTTCAATGTAGCGGGTACCAGGGACAGACGGGCCCAGGCATTTCAGTGAACGGCGCAGTTGTTGTTGGTACGAAACTCAAGGTGCTGGTGGCAACTGATGTGCTTGAGCAAGCCCAGGGCAATGCGCCAGTTCAAACAAGCATAACGGCTAGCGTAGTGTTCCCGAACAATCAGACGTATGACGTGACGAACTACTGCATATACTACGCAGAAGGTGCTTCGCCAAGCCCGTGTGCTTTGCCAATAACGATAAGCCCGGGTACGACACAGCAGTACGTTGTGGAGATAGACTTACTACCGCTGTTGCAGAACAACCCATCCCTCAACCAATACATGGCCATGAACACGACACTAAGCATCATACTAAGGTTTGTAATGCCGAACGGCATTTCACTGGCTTCATGCACAACTCCAGCATACGTTGGTGCATGCGCGGCAGGCATCCTAGGTAGTGCGCCGGTTTATGTACCAGCAACAGTATGCCCAATACACTGGAGACACCCAGTATGCTTTGTACAGAGCGGTTCTAACATGGGTGGGGTGCCTGTATTACTGCCTGGGCAGAACGCAACCGTGATTTGCTACCTACCGGAGGCGGAGTTCCCGACAGACACGTTACTCTACGCCGTGCCACTGCCTACAACGGTTACAATAAGCAACTACTCGTATTCCCAATTGAACGACATAGCGCTACAGTATGCGGTGCAGTACACACCAGTTAAGATGCCTGCCAACACCACCGTAAGCAACATAGAGGTTGCCTCATTCCCAATAACTGCACAGAATTCACCAGGTACATACGCAGTCCCAGTAGGTTTCGTTGCCGTGCCACTGGGCTACGCAACAACACCAACGGTAATTAGGGCCTTGTCGGCGCCGCCAACTCAGCAACTAACGCCGACCAACGCGTACCTACTTGATATAGCCTATGCATACTACATAGTGCAACAAAGCGCTACGGGCACCAACTGCCCAGCGCCTGGGCAGATAATACTGTCTAACTCATCAATGTCGGTAGCCGCATCGCCCGGCCAGTCGGTTTCCATCTCGTACTACATCCACAACAACAGCCCATATGACCTAACGCTACAGTGCTCATACATGAACCCATTCACGCAACAACTGGTTAACCTGGGGTCAATAAGCTTACCACATGATGGAGAAGCATCAATAAGCACCACAATTAATGTACCGACCAACGCGCAACCAACCACGTACAACACATCAATAGCATGTGGTATGTACAACACAGCGACAAATACGTCGTGTGGCAACGCACCGGCGTTTGCAGTTACTATATCAGTCTCATCAACAGCGACACCAATACAGGTTAACTGCCCGTTCAACTCGCTGACTAACTACGCACCATCATGCACAACAACGCTTCAGTGCAGTGTAACGAACAACTCATCGCAGGTAGTCATGCTATATCCAGCAATTTACGACAACCTAGGCAACCTAATCCAGGCAGGCAACCCGGTTCAAGTACAGCCCGGCCAGACGTCAGCAATAAGCGTTGAGTTCACAACGCCCAACACAATAACGCAGGCAGTGTATGAAATAGCGGTGTTCACTACGACACCGCCGTACTCGCTGCCGTCGGGCACATGCTCACCGTCAGCCACAATGCCGTACTGCCAGACATTCACAGTTACAACATCACCAACCGGGCAGTGCCCAACAAAAGTAACAGTCACCGGTGCGCCACCACCGACACTGAACCTAACACAGCTCCTGGAGGCAGTGCTCGCGCTTGGAATAATGGGCGCGCTGGTGTTCGGCATTGCCGAAATAATTAGGCACCGCCGCGAACGCACGCTTTAAGATCTAAAATAAAAACGTATTGATTATTGCGGATTAATTTTTATTAAATATAAGCTGTATTGACGAGCTTTATGAGTAGCCAGGTACAAGGTAGCGTTAATGTGCAATCTAAGCCAGGCGCGGTAGTTGGTACTCCGAGGATTAATGTTCCCCAGTCCATTACTGAGGGTGACATCATCACGCTCAACGTTTCCATACCGACCTACGGGCAGGTAATAATTAAGCGCATAACAATCTCCGTACCTATACCCCAGCCCGGCTCATCACAACCATACACACGCATCTTTGTATATGAACCGCCGGGCGGTCTGTACACCAACCCAAGCGGGGAAACAACATTAACACTGACGATGCCGTTCGGGTTGCCGATAGACGTCCAGACGAGGTATGCGTTCCAGAACAAGCAGTTGCAGAACCTGTGGTTGTCAGTTGATGTAGAGTACGATGACGGGACGGGGAACGTGACAACTGTTGGCGCAGTCACGCCACCTAATCTCTCAATAACAGTAAAGCCGACATGCCACGTACCACAGATATTCATGGACATAGTGAACGCGGCAATCGCGGGAGGAATATGTGCAGCAGTGAACATCGCGATCATGGTTGGGCTACGAGCTCTGCTGTTTGCTCCTAAAGTCGCAACAGCCGTGGCAATGGAGCGCATCAGGGCGATGCAAGCACCGCCAGGTGTGCCCGTGTTCACAAACATACCAGGAGGCGGGACTGCGGTTGTTTCAGGCAATTACGTCAGTGCATTGCTCAGGGCTATTGATGAGACGATCGGCAAAATCCTTGACGACATCTTTAACCACTTCGGGCCACAGTACGCTTCGCAGGGCCCGGCGTATTTGTCGTTTGAAAGGAATGTGTTAGCGGCTCAGGATCCTCAAATATCAGGTATATTGAATAGAATAGCCTCTGAGATCTCCCAGAGCGCTCCACCAGGGAAAGGGTACGAAGTTTTTGCACAGTTCTTTTCTGATCTTGACTCTTACGCCAAGTGGGTCCTCAGGATTGAGACTTACGCAAGACTCGTCCCAAAGGATCTGAGGCTCTACTATGATCAGTCGGTGGAAATGCCGGACGAAGCTGCAAACTTTTATCATTACATCCGCCTGCGATTCGAGGATAAACCGCAAATTATTTGGCAGCTGGGTGCGGACTTGGACAAGCAGGCGGATGCAATTGCTTATGCGCTTTCGACTGACATGAATATACCTAATGCATTTAGGCAATATGTATCGCAGAACTTCTCGCCTGATTTTCTATATGGAGTATTACCAAACGAACCGACTGTGAAGAGCATATGGCAGGATACCTTCAAACAAGTAATGGAGTCATATGGCATCACCGTTAGTTATGTTCCGTCCTCACCCGGCTCGGCATTACAAATATTCGAAAAAGGTTATAACCCAGCCGTGATAGAGGAGTACACGGGGAGTAGTGGTACTCAATCGACGATTGGTGAGACGCCGTACACCGTCGAGACTATTACCGAGGGCACCGTCGAGACGACGCCGAGCGGTCAAGTACAAGTAACGCCACAGGTACCAACAACGCCGCAACAGGCAGTGAGCCAAATTAAGGATGTGGGAATTGTGGTAGATCTAGAGCCAGAACTAGAAAACCAAATCCTGAATAGCATAAATAAAATATTTAATAGCGTTCCACCCAGCGTAAAGAGTATAGTAGGGGATGCGCTCACTACGGTTT
>Ga0080005_128154_pt1 | contig 40808 bp, 42 predicted proteins | sample JossMetagenome_2_FD_69208 | JGI IMG/M metagenome (GOLD analysis project Ga0080005, IMG submission 69208) | Hot spring sediment microbial communities from Joseph's Coat, Yellowstone National Park, USA - JC3_ASED (SPADES assembly) (version 2) | ecosystem: Environmental > Aquatic > Thermal springs >...
CAATATATATCTTATTATTTACTACTATTTTTTTCTTATCTATTTCTTTATATTTTATGTTATTCTTATTTAATCCCAACTTTAGAAATTCAAACAATGTTTCTACATTATTATATTCTGGCGATGTTATACCAATATCATATATTTTTTTACTGTTTAATAATATTTCAGAAATTCCAGCGATTACCAAACCAAGAGAGGCACTTTTCCCCCTTCCTCTATCTGCAATAATTAAATATATAGACTTTTCATCACCTAATAAATTTTCTAAAATAGAAAGAACATTTACTTGATCTTGTGTTAAACATAATTTATATATTCTATCTGAAAATTTTCTATTATCTGGCAATAATATTTTCTTTCTTTCTGGCGGGTATGCTTCTTCTAATATACATTTATCGCTTATTCCTTTTATTAACCCTTTTTCTATATCATATATAATTATGTTATCATATTGAAGTAACTTATTCTTGAATCTATGTTCAAAATATTTTTTTACATCTTCTAACTTATATGGAGGAGTTAACAAATGCTCATGAAATGTTGTATAATTCTCTTCAAAATTTTCAAAATCTTTAATTAAGAAAAATGCAATACCCATTCCAGATAAAGTTTCAACAATTCTACCTATATAATCTGGAGTCAGAGATCTATACATATCTAAAATTAATATATCATATGTTTTCCCTAAGATTTTCTTAGAATCTCTATATTTAATTTTCTCTATATCTAAAAAATCTATCTTCTCTTTTAATTTTTGAAATCTATATAAACAATCCCCATTAAAATCTTCAGATACATATAAAATTTTTATATTATTTTTAAAGTTTTTAATTTTTTCATAATATATTTTTAACAAATTAGACAAAATATCGAAATATTCTTTACCTGATAAAACAACGATTCCTCTATGATTACTTCTAATTATTTTACATAATAATTTATTATAATCATCCAATATATCCATATATAACATATCAACCAATTACTTATAACTATTTAAGTGAATATTAAACCTTTGTTAAAGTTATATTAAATTATATTAAAGCATTAAAATTTTTCGTTAACAAAGTATTAAAAAAATATAAACATAGGATTAAAGGATGTTAAAATATTAATCAAATACGTTAAATGAATGTTAAACTAAAGTAAATAATATCTTAATTTCATATCAAGAGATTTTAATAGTTTTTGATCATCTACAAAAACTATAGATAGTCCCTTTGATATACCTCCAGAATATAATCTAGAAGTTCTTCCAGAAGCTTGTAAATATGTTTTAAGATCCACAATATTTAAATATATATTTTTGTTTGCATCTATTTCTATAGAAACATCCGAATTCTCTTTTAATTTATCTAATATTTCTGGTTTATCAAGATAAATTTTCAAAACATTATATAATGTTAATATATCATCAGCAAAGGATTTTAAATATCCAGCCAATTCCACATCATTTCCATTTAAAAAATCAGAAATTAATTTCAAATCTCCAGAGGACAATCTTTTTATATTTTTCTTCAATCTTGTAAGAATCTTTGTTATTCTATTTTTTTCTATCTCAGATATATATGGCAAAATTAAGTTAGATAAAATTAGTATATTTGTTATATTTTTCTCGAGATTTTTGATATTTATTCTTATCTTTGGTATACCTAAAAATATTGCATATTTTATTCTTTCTGGCATATTAATCCCTCTAGTTAATATTCCATATGGATCTGTAATACTAATTAAGAAATTTATTTTTCCTTCATAAAAATCATTTAATATACTCTCTATTTCTTTTGTCTTAGTTTTTGAATATATTAAGCCAACTTTTACATTATTTAATATTAAATAATTGTAAATTTCTTTCATATATTCTACTCCTCTTTCTTTTGGAACAAATATTAATCCTCCATCTTCCAACTCTTTTAAAAGATCTAATAGTTCTTCTTTTATATCTTTCTTAGGAACATAATATACGTCTATAACATTTCTAATCTTTGAACTTCCAGTTCCAATAGTGAAGTTAGCCAATTCTTTATATAATCTGACCCTCTTTCCCCTTAAACTACCTGTAGCTGAAGATAAGACAATTATTCCATGATTTTTATTTTTAATTTCTAAGAACTTCTTATATAAATCACTATTAAAATCTAATTTACCATTCAATTTCAGATCTATTACTTTTTTAGCAATATTTATGTCATCTTCACTATAACCAATTAAAATAAATAATTTTTCAATATTTTTTGATCCCTTAAAAAAGGAATCTACATCATCCACAAAAGCAATATCAAATTTTTTACCTTCCAATATTTCAAAATTCTTAGTTAAAAATTGATTTGAAATAATTAATATATCAAATTCTCCATTCTTTATTTTTTCCTTAATTTCTTTTTTATTGCCACCATAATATGCTATAAACTTTATATTTAGATTTAAATTGCTTATAAATTTATCAAATAAATCATTAAATTGTTTTACAAGCAATCTTGTTGGTAATATTATTAATATCTTTTTGTTATATTCACTAGAAAAGTAAATAGATGAAATTATAATAAATGTTGATTTTCCAATACCAGTTGGTGCTATCATAGAAAAACTATTATTTTTATATAATCTAATAAACCACATTATTTGTACTTTCCATGGAGTAGAATTTATTACCTTTTTAAAAAATTCAGAAAATTTATTAACTTCTTTATATATATTATAAATATTCGAATAATCCTTTAATCTTCCCTTTTCAGATAATTTTCTATATAAAAGCTCTCTAAAAGTATTTTCATCCTTTACATCTATCAATTCCAATATTTCATTATCATCTAAATCATTTTCACAAGGAAGACTATGTGAAAGCCTATAAGAAGAAATTAGGTTACCACAATTAAAACATAAATTTTTTATATATAAAGGGATTTGATCCATATTTTCATTTATTTTAAAAATTAATTTAAAAATATTTTATTATGGATATATCTGATATAATTACTTACTTACAAAAAGAGAAAGAGAAAAAAACATTACAAAATTTACAAAAAGATTTTTATGTTAAAGTATCCGAATTGTTAAAAAAATATAAAAAACAATTAGAAGCATATAAATCAGATAGTAAAGAATATAGAGAAGTTATTGCAACGTTAGATAGACTAAAGGAATCTCTATCAGAGTTAATTAATATTAGGATTAACAAAATTATAAGTAATACTGTACTAGAAGTTAAGGAAGACTTAAATATAATATCAGAAGATTCTTTAGAAGAAGAAGAAAGATTATTATATTCTATTATAAAAAGAATATTAAAATCATATAAAGAAAATATACAAAATAAGATTGTTAATGGAGAAGAAATTGATATTAACAAATTCTTTTTAGATATAAATTTAAATATTGCATTATATCAAAATAAAATAGATAAGAAAATTGTTATTATCAAAAATCAATTACCAAAGATTGTTGGTCCAAATGGAAAAATATATGGACCTTTTAAAGTTGGAGATATTATAATATTAAATAATAATTTTGCTGAAAAATTAGAAAATACCGGAATAGGAAAAATAGTCAATTAAACTTATAAAATTATTTAATATAATTATCTTTAATGAAATTGCCAAAAAATGTTAACAAATATTGTCCATATTGTAGAAAAGTTACTGAACATAAAGTAATCATTGTAAAAACCATAAAAGCTAGGACGGGTTTGGCTTGGGGTGCTAGAAGGGCTAGAGAAGGAAAAAAAGGTAGAGGAAATAAAGGAAAATATAGTAAAAGGCCACTAACACAGAGAAAAAGAGGTATTATAAAAACATCTAAGGGAATAGATATCAGATTGGAATGTAATGTATGTAAAAAACAATCTGTATGGAGAATAACTGGCAGATACAAAAAAGTAGAGTTATCAACTGCTATAAAATGAAGTCAAAATTATATTTTGAAGCATTTTCTAACGATAAAGATAAATTAATAGAATTTTTAGACAAAACATTTGAGGCTGTATCAAAATTCAAAAACTTCCAAGTAATAGATAAAAAAATTGCCGATCCAATAACAAAAGATATAAAAACACCAGATGGAAAAACTATAAGTGGATGGTCTTCTTATTTAGAGATATATGCAGATTTCAAAGATTTTGATTCATTAATAGATTTTATACTATTTTATACACCATCAAGAATCGACATAGAAGATATAAAAGAAATGAAAATTATAACAAAAGATGGTGAAATAAAATATAACAAAGAAAAGATTAACTTATTATTAAATCAGATACCTCAAGCTATAAATATGAAAGTATCAGCTGTATTGAATATATATCTCGCACAAGTTAAAAAAGATTCCAAGGGACCAGACAATCAACCATTAACAAATTTAAAAATAAAATAGAATTTTTTATCCATAATAATATCCAGAACTTTTTTCCCTTTTCTTGCTTTCTTCCTCTAATTTCTTAAGCATATCCAAATCTTTTTCTATTCTCTCTTTTAATTTCTTGCCTTTTTCCTTTAGATCAGTTGTATCAACCTGAAAGTCATATAACTTACCCAAGACTTCTAATGCCTTTGAAGCACCAAAATATCCATTAATTTGGTTCGATAAGTATGTTTCAACTAATAACAGATAGGCTGGTTTTTTGAATAATTGAGAATAATATAAGAATAATCCACTCATTCCAATAACAGTATTTGATTTATATAAATTTAGTTCTTTTAATTTTTCCTTTATCTTATTAATATCATAATATTTATTTAATGCGAACAAATAATTTGGGTTTTCTGGTTCTAATTGATGTGAACCTATTCCACCAATTATACTTAATTCTAATAAATTAAACTTACTTATTATTCTGAATAATTTATTCATAAATTTATATCTAAAGTATAGAGATAATCCTGGATCTTCTAAAATCATTATCTGGAAGTCTCCATATAATACTAAAAAGTTATAATTCCCAATTGGAACATAATATAATTTATAACTTATATTATCTGATACATATCCTTTTTCATTTATTTTAACTACATCTGGAAAGAAATCTGTTATTATCCTTCCAACTATTTTTCCATTATAAGTTTCTATTAATTTTTTTCCAACTATTTTTGATAAATTTCCGAATCCTCCACCTATTGAATAAAGAAAAACTATATTATTCATACTTTTTATTTTTTCTTTATTGATTATGAATTCCATAATATATTATAGTATGTTATTTTTATATAAAGTTTCCTTTTTCATTTTTCTTCTATAATTACCCCACTTATCATCTGGAGAAAATTTGGGAGGTATTATTCTAGATGTTTTATTACCACAAATTGGGCAGATTTCTTTAAATGTATATATTCCACAATTTTTACATTTTCTAATCTCTTTCATATTTACTAATTTCATAAATTATATTATAATTTTTAGCTTCTTTATTTATTAATTCCAACATCTCTTTTTCCTTTTTTTGTAGATCAGATGGACTTGTAGTAACATACTTTAACATATATGTAGGTGATCCTAAATATTTTATTGTTATATTTAAATCCTTTATCTTTTTAAGAAATTCTTTTACCTTATATATTCCATCTCCATCTAAACAATATGCTTGTAATATATATGCAAATTCATATTTTGGTGGATTTAGATAATTTATTATATATTTATATAATAGATCAGAATATTTTTTACTTATTTTATATTTATCTAAAACACCTTTCCCATTAATATAAGTTTCTAAAAATACATTATATAATTTATTTTCTGGAACTATTTTAAATATTATCTCTTTTTCCAGCTTATTCATATCTATATTTTCTTTTTCACTCATCATTTTCAATATATTATAAGCAACCATTTCTCTTTTATATTCGAAGATTTTTGCCTTTTGTTTATTTTTATCAACTCTTTTTAGTGATATGGTGACTAATCTATTTTGTGCATCAACATCAAGTACTAAACATACAATCTTTTTACCCTCCCTAACCAAAATCCTTGGATTTGTAATTCTTTTATTTGATAATTCATCTATTGGAATTATTCCATTAAAATCTTCGAATTCGTCTAAACTAACTTTTACATCTACATCCGATATACTAGTTACAGTACATATAACATAATCGTTTACCTTTGGCGAATCTTTTCTCTTATACATTTTTTAGAATATTATTAAAAATGCTTATTAAATTTATAATATAACTTTAAGTTTTGATTACCGGGATATTATACTCTCTCCTTTCATAACAATTATAAGATAGATTCATTAGAACATATGCTGGCAATCCTAAACTTGAATTTAATAAAGTCGCAATTTCCGGATAGTTTTGGGCCAATTGTTGTGTATTTATACTACATGATATTGTAGATGAATTTATTGGTACATTTTGTGTTGGTCTACATGAGAATTCTTTACCACCATTTGGTATATTTATTTTATTTGCTCCAATAATATACAATTCTGCACTTACATTAAAAGTGGTCTGATTTTTAGAATATACATTACTAAAGCATCCAACAGCATCTCCAAAAGTTATTAAAAACTTTATACTTCCATTAGTTTCATTTACATTAATATTGGAAGATGTTGGTATTATTGGAGATGATGAGTAATATACAGGTTTACTTGATGTTGTTTGATTATTGGAATATTTTAATTGTAATGGAATCAATACATTGGTAACGACATTAGATATATTATACTCTACAACTATTGTTATTTGAGATGGTATTAATTGAAGACCTGGACTTAGGGATATCTCAATATCTCCGATAGTTGAATTTGAAGGAGAAAGTTTCTTAGAGGAAGAATCATAAATTGCTGGCTCTGCGTTAAATTTGTCAGAATATGGAAATGATAAAGCATAACTATAAACATAATATGAAACCTCTAGTTGAGAATTCGACATTGTATAGATATCATTAATATAAATAAGTGGTAATTTATAATTTAGACCACTTGATTCACTATAATTTAATGAAGGAGGTGCTTGAATATATAAATATACATTTCCAGGCCGATTTAATGCCCATGAAGGTTTATGTAAATCAGAACTACCAACATTAAAAGATCCAAAATTTCCAATACCTATATCACCAAGTGGACACGTAGAAAAATAGAATAAAGTAGTACCTACAAGTACTACTGGCAACATATGTATAAACCTTCCAGCTTTCATTAAATATATTTTTGCTTTATTACTTAAAAATTTTATAACAATACTAACTTTATGTATTTGTATTATTTTGATTATTAGATGTATATAAATCATTTAAGCTAATATTTCCACTTAAAGCATTTTGAATTATATTAAAAGCTTTTTGACTCGCATTGATAAATTGTATTGTACTATTTTTGATAGTCTGAAACATTTCATTATTTTCTAAATATCCGAGGATTTGATCATGATATAAATAAACTACTACTGCTAAAATTATTAAAATTAACAAAAATATTAACCCTCCACTAGAAGAACCTTTAACTTCTTTTATTTTTAAGGTAATAGTATTATTTGGCTGATTGACACTTTGTTTAAGTTGTTTATTACTCATATAAAAACAAAATTTTTAGATATTTATAAGTGTTATAATAAAGTTAATTTACTATAGATATTATTTCCAATTATATGATATATTTTTTAGATAAACTGGCTTTTCTTCATGCAATAAATAGTATTTTTTATAAATTTTAGGATATCTGTAAGTAATCTATCTTAAGATAACTATCCGTTCTTATTCCTAATACATTTACAGGCAATAAACAATTATATATATTTATTGCATAAACCCCAACAGATGAATTTATATTATATGTACAATTACTATTTATTATAACTTCTCCAGAGCCCTGACTAACTATGATATTTAATATATAATTTGTTAAATTATTTGGAAATGTTATATAAAATATGTTGCTTTTTGATTCAATATATAAGTTATTTACATTAACCGGATATGATGATATTAAACTAATTCTATTTTCTCCAACATTTAAATATGGAGTTAGATAAAGCAAGCTATAACATGAAGATAGAGGGATTGATAATCCATTTATAATTAATTTTACATTTTGAGGAGAATATGGACAAAAATCATAAAACATATACACATCTCCAAATACATAATAATAATTAAAATTCAATGATGAAAGCTTTAAATATTCTATATTTATATTATTTAATATTCCATTCCCATTAAATATTATGCTATTTGGAGAAAAAGATATTTTTAATTCATTATCTCCATTATGTAAATAATTTGGAGAAACAAAAATATTTATTTTTCCATTTTGACATCCAGAATATAATTTATAATTGTTCACATAGATATCAAAATTTCCATTATTACATGTAGAATAAGCAGTAATATTTACTCCATTATAGTCATTGGAATAATAAAAATATAAGCTCTTACTAACTGTTCCATAAAATATATTTGTTTCAAAATTTAAAGCTCCCAAATTAATATAATATACAGGAGTATAACTTCCTATTGTATAATTACTTGCTATATAGTAATAATTTTGGCCTTTTGATAATTGTATATTTTGAAAAATATATTTATTACTTATACTTATATTCAAAGAATTTGAAGGAGAATATAATGATATATTGGTCCCATTAATCAATTGTTGCAGTACATATTGTTTATATTGATATGGAAGAATTACCCAATATACAAAAATTATTATACCTAATAATATAAAGAAAATACCCAAACCTGTCGTCTGTAATTTTTTCATATTTAAATAAAATATTCCTTAATATTTATATTTTATACCTTAATTTCCCAACAATACAAAATCTATCAATTAATTCGAAATTATTAACATTATTACTTACAAAATATATTTCTGCGTCTATTTTATCCAAAATATTAAATAAATTTATAATTTTATCAATATTGTTTTCTTCTTTCATTTTTTTAAAACAATCTTCAGAAATTAAAACATATTCTATATTATTATACATTGCATTATTGTATACTTCATCATATCCAAATGCTACCATATTTTTTTGCATTAAATATAATATTTCATCAATTAGCTTATTTATTTCTAAAATTTCTAAACTTTTTAATGCTTCATAATATTCTGTTCTCCTAACAAATTCATATATGCCATTTACACCCCCATTAGATACTTTATATATTCTTATATTTTTTACATTTAATTTATCCTTTACATAATCATAAAATTCTTCAGGATAAAATAATGGACCAATTATACATAGAAATTTAATATCGTAATCTTTTAATATATTTAAAAATTCTGAAAATATTTTATATAATTTTGATTTTTCTTCTGGATCTCCCTTATTTATCTTATAATATTCTTCCTTTATGATTTTTATTCCATTATTTATTATACCTAAAGCTATATCATTACTATCTATGGATATTACAAAAATATTTTCTTTTTTTCTAGAAGATTTCTCCAATATTTTTTCTTCATATTTTTTTATTTCTTCTTTTTTATATAATATAAATTCTGTAGATATCCTTATATCAAATGTATGATAATGTCCAATGGAATCCTTATCACTCGAATCAATTATTTTTCCAGAAATCCTTAACGAATCTTTATATTCAGAAAATTTAATATTTTCAACCTCTATTTTTACTTTTATTTTTTTCTTTTCTTTTTCATTCTCAAATTTTAATGTTCTATAATCATATCCTTCTACTATATCTCCCGCATTGACTATTTTATATAAATATAATAAATCTACTTCATCTTCTACCCTAATTTTTATTGTTTTCCTATCTATTATCTCATATTTCATATCAGTAAGAGCATTAAAGAAAGAAATATTGGTGGAATAAATGGGGCTCCTTCCTTTACTTTTACTTTTATATCATTATATTCCTCTAATTTTTTTAATATATTAATTTCTTCTTTTGAAAGACCAAATCTTCCAATAAACAATTTATTCTGAAATATGTGATAAAATATTATAATAAATGGTATAAAATAATAAAAGAAAACTTCATTTAAAAGATAAAATATTAGTGGTAAAGTTGCAATTATTAATATAATAAAAGAATTTACTAATTTAGTATTATTCTTAAATTTTAATATATATTTATTATTTTTTTCATAAATATCAAAATATTTTGTTAATATTTTTCTATCTTCTTCCTTTATACTATTGAGTTCTATTTCATCTTCTATCCAATCACCCTCAACTAATTCATTCACATTTCTTATAAATGTCAACCTTTTTTCCAAATCACTTGATATATACCTAAATAAAAAGTATGATGTATATATGAAAATTAAAGAAATTAACAAATAATAAATATTAAGATATAAAAAGAAAATATTAATAAAGTATATAGAAGCTAATATTGAGATTATATTAAAAATAGAAATATAATATTTTTTTCTATTTTCTTTATATATTTTGATAGCTTCTATATTATGAAATATAAATCCAAACAATACTAAATAAAATAAAAATAATAACATCTTATATAAGGAAAAAAACGATAGTAGAAAGAATATTGAAAAGAAAATATACAGATCTCCAATAGCTAACAATCTAAATAAATACAACAATATGAAAAATAAAAGAATTAAATATGAAAATATAAGATTTATTGGATAGATATTTTGAACAATTAAATATGAAAAATAAAATACATTAAATATCAATAAAATATATATTATTATATCGTCTACAGATTTATATTTTATATCTTGATATGATGAATACATCAATATTATCATATCAAATATCAATAGAGGAATTATTCCATTCATATAAAAAATAAAAATACAATTCTTATAAATAATTATTATGATGATGTGGACACAATCTGAATTAATGATGAAAGGAGTAGCTACTGATTTTTAAATTTCTATATATTATTATTTATTATGCCATTGATAATACCTTCTCCAGAATACGCTAAAAGAAGAAAGATATTACAAATTGATAATAAAATTAAAAAATTGGAAAAAGAAAAGAGTGGAAAAATAACTTTAGTACTAAAAAAAGAAATAGACCTAAACAATCTTAATGAATCATTGAAATTTGTATCAATATTAAAAGAATTGGAAGAAAAGAATTTCTTTGATGAATTGTATATTATTAAATCCAATAAAGTATTTGATTATTTAGATATAGAAAAAGGATTAGATCAAAAGAATATAGAAAAAGAGAAATTAATAAAATTATATGTTATAATAAGCAGATTTTCAGAAATAATAAACAAAATTAAGAAAATCTATTAGTAATTGTATTCTTCTCTTCCTTTTATATTTTTAGATAATAATAATCTCTTTATATTTTCTATATCATTTTCTATCATTTTTATTTTTTCTATCTCATTTATTATATATTCAAAATTTGCTAAATCAATAAAGTTCTCTATTTTCTTTATTTTATTCATTAAATTTTCATAATCTGATAATATAGATTCTAATATATCTTTAGAATCGTATAATTCTAATTTTATCTTTCTTATTTCTTCCTTAATATTATTTAAACTTTCTTCTAATTTATTATATTTTTCATTAATTTCTTCAATTTTATCTATTTCATTTATTTTTGATCTTAAATCCACAACTATATTATTTAATTCCTCAAATAGTACATATACGCTATTTAGTCTATTTTCAAAGTTTATATATTTGTTATATAATTCTTCATAAGCTTTAAATTGTTTTATATTTTTAATATCATCATTTGTTAATTGTAATAAGTAATTCATATTATTTATTTTATTACTAATTTCATAATACTTTTCTTCATATTTCTTATCTATTTCTTCTAATTTACTCTTAATATTATACAGATCTTTCTCTTTTATCTCACTTATAATCTCAGATATTTTATTATATTGTAAAAGATCTCTAGATAAATTATCTATTGTTTTAGATAATAAATTTGTTAAGTTATCCACTTTTGCTTTTAGATCATTAAAAATATCAATATTTATATATGAATTTTCTATTTTATTTAACTTATCAGTTAAATCTCCTATTTTATTTCTTAATTCCTTTATACTATTTATAACATCCTCATATTTTGTTATTTTATTACTTAAAGAATTAATATCAAGTTCTAATTTATTTATTTTTGATTTTATATTTACTATGGCAGAATAATCAACAAAGTTTTTTTGATTATTTTCTAATACATCTACTTTTATTTTTAAATCATTTAAATATCTTACTTTATCTAATAAATCTTCATTTAATATTTCTTTATAATTATTTAATATTTTTTCTACATTTTCTAATTCTTCTCTCAAAGCTTTTAATTGATTATAAAATTCTTCTTTATTTACAAAATTATTTAAGCTTCTTTTTATTTCTAGCATTCTATTATTAAAATTTTTTACATATGAAAAAAATTCATCAATTATATCTGTATTTCTATTTAAATCCATAAACTAATTATGTATGGTAAATTTTATTAGACTTACTATATATTTTTTAATAGTTCTTTTCTTATGTCATCAATTTCTTTCTTTATCATATCATATTTTAATTCTAAATTGTATAATTTTTTCTTGATATCATCTATATCTTTAAATTTTAAGTTTATTTCTAATAAAATTACCTTTAATTCGTCCAATAATTTATTATATTCATCGTTTTTATCGATTATATTTTTCAATTTTATATATTTATCATAAATTTCATCTTTTAATTTTTTATTTTTCTCTAATTCCTCTTTTAAATCTCTAATCTTATTTTCTAAATCTTCTATCATTTTTTCATATTCACTTATTTCATCCATTTTTAAAAAATGATAGTATATCTTTTTGAGCTTTTCCTATATTTTCTATGGATATATTCAATGCCTTTAATATTGGTTCTATAGCTGGTAAAACCTGTTTATATATATAATATTCTGGATCGTATTCATTATCTCTAACTTCATCCAATATTCTAACTTTATCAGAAATTTTTTCACCACCTTTTACTATAATATATTCAACTATAAATCCTTTTCTAACATCATAACCCCTCTCCTTATATTTCTTTGCTGCTATAATGTGTGGAGCTGTAACTTCATATTCTGATATCTCTTTTCTCAATTGTTCCCTTAGTATAAATTTTTCTTTAGGATAAATATGATTTTTTATATTTTTAATAACTTCAGATAAATAATTATTTATTTCCTTTATTTTTCCTTCTAATGCTAATCTAATTACCTTTTCTTGAACTTCTCCAGCAATTTCTGACCAATCCCTCCTAACAACTTCAAAACCTCTTAGTTTAATATTTTTATTTTCAGATAATAATGCATATCTTTTTCTAGCACCACCTTCTCCAGATCTTTTTTCTACAAATATTCCGGATATATAATAATCTTCAAACTCCATTTCTAATGGTTTTGGCAAAATATTATTTATTTTATTTAATAAATTTAGAGCATTTTCTTTATTATCTACAATAACAAATATAGAATCTGTATCTCCATATAATATTTTATATCCACTTTTTTCGATAAAATCTTTTACTTCTAATATATGTTTTCTACCTAGAGCTGTTACTGAAGCTGCACATTCTAAACAATACCATCTAGAATTTGGAAAGCCCAAATAGCCATATGTAGAATTTATTATATATTTTAATGCTGTCTGTCTGCTATCAATTATTTTATATTCTTCAGAATTTTTATCTAAATTTTTTAAAGCTTTCTTTAAATTTGCCCTTTCTTCAAATATTTTTTCTAATATTGTAGATATAAATCCTTTTTTCTTTTTACAGAACCATACTTCAGATTTTCCAAAACTCGTTTCAATAATTATTTTATCTTTCATACATTCTTCATGTTCGCATTTTAATGTATCGGGAGAAATATTATATCTAATTATTATTGATGGATATAAAGATCTAAAATCAAAAACCGCAATATTTTTGTATAAACCTGGTTTTGGTTCTAATACAATAGCACCAGTATATGTTATCCTTTTTCTTTTATCTACTTCATTTGGATCTGGCCTATTTGGTATTATTTCGTTAAATTCTTTTGCCCTTTTTACTAAATAATTTTCTACAAGAATTCCATATGTACTTCCAGATAATTCATATAAAGTAGTTCCAACCAATCTTGCTAACTCTAATAAAATTCCTTCAAAATGTTTATATAATTTATAAGTTAGTTCTGCGTCTTTTCTATTATATTTTATTAGGTAACTAAAATCTTTTTTATTATAAATTATATCTGACATTTTATTTAAGTCAATATCTAATTTCCCCTCTCCCAATATTTCCATAGCAACTTCATCTAAAGAATATGTTTCGGAATTTAATTGAGGTGCAAATATAGTTGTAACAATATCATATAAATCAACATGTTGTATTCCAACTATCCTATATTTTCTATCTTCTTCCCTTTTTTTAGTATATATTATCCCTCTTCCATCCCATCCAAAATCAAATTTAAATCCTAATTTTTTTGCTTTTTCATATAAGAAATATAAATCAAAATTATTTGAGTTGTATCCAACAATTATATCTGGATCCAAACTTTTAACTATTTCATTAAATTTTTTTAATAACTCCAATTCGCTATTTACTTTTATTCCTTCATTTGATTCCCCTCCCCAATATATTGAATAATGTTTTTCTCCATCATATACTGAAATAATATAAATATATGCCTTTTCTGGTGATATTATAGATCTACTGGAAGCTGTTTCTATATCAAATGATATAACCTTTAATTTATATTTATCTTCAACAATCCCATTATTTTTCTTTAATTTATAATAATCAATATTATCTCCTTTTTTTATTAATTCTAATTCCAAATCATATGTATATAGTGGATATATATCATTATCTATCTGAAACTTTTTTATTATACCAATATCCCCCTCTTTTTTTCCAATTATTTTTCCTTCTTCCTTCAATTTGTCGGCAAAATCTTTTATTTTATTGTAATCATTTTGATTCAAATAAACTTTTATTACATCATATTCCTTTCCTATAAAATTTTTCTTTAGAATTTCAAAATTTTTTACATATTTTTCATCTTTTAATCTATTTTTTATTTCTTCTAAATATTTTTTATCCTTTAATATTAAATATACATAAAATGGCTGATCATATTCTATTCTTACTTTTTTTCCATTTTCGTCCCTTCCATAAATATAAATTTTTTCTTTATCATGATCAAAATCCAATATAAATATTTTCATAAAAAATTATTGTAAAATATTAATTAAAGTTTAACCTTTTATAACTGCTATTGGTCTTAATCTTACAACAATTTTAGATATACCAAGTTCATCAGTTACTTTTGCAACTTCATCAACATTTTTATAAGCCTCAGGTACTTCCTCAACTACACCTTCTTTTGTTGTAGATTTTACATATATTCCTCTTTCTTCCAAATTTCTAATTATCTCATTATAATTAAACGATCTTTTCGCAGCAGCTCTAGACATATTTCTTCCAGCACCATGTGCAGATGATCCAAAAGACAACTCCATAGATCTTTCAGATCCTATTAATACATATGATGCAGTTCCCATTGAACCTGGAATTAATACTGGTTGTCCAATTTTTCTATAATCTTCTACCAATTCTTCTGAACCTGGTGGAAATGCTCTAGTTGCACCTTTTCTATGAACAATTAATTTTTTCTTTTTACCATCAACTTTATGTTCTTCAATTTTTGCAATGTTATGAGCAACATCATATACAACATTTAATCCAATATCTTCTACTGGATGATTATATACTTTTTGGAACGATTTTCTAATAAAATATGTTATTATTTGCCTATTATTCCATGCAAAATTTGCTGCAGCACTCATTGACTTCCAATAATTGGTCCCTTCCTCAGATTGAAATGGTAAATATACTAATTCTTTATCTGGTAATTTACTTATTTCTTCCCTATATTTTTTCAATCCCAAATCTACATAGTCTGATGCAATTTGATGTCCAAATCCCCTGGAACCTGTATGAATTAATATTGTTACCTGTCCCTCTTCATATATTCCTAATTTGCTTGCTATATCTTTATCAAATATTTTATCAACTACTTGTATTTCGATAAAGTGATTTCCAGATCCTATAGTTCCCAATTGATCTATTCCCCTCCTAATTGCTAAATCTGATACATGTTCTATTGAAGCATCTTTTAATCTACCATAAGATTCAACATGTTCCAAATCTTCTTTCCATGCATAACCTTCTCTATAACTCCATTCCAAACCTTCTTCTACAGCATCCTTAAACTGTCCTGGGGATAAAACAATCTTTCCAGTTTCACCAACTCCAGCAGGTACATTTCTAAATATTTCATTTACAATTTCTTTTAATTTTGGTTTTATTTCTTCATACTTTAAATTTGTTCTTAATAATCTTACCCCACAATTTATATCATACCCTATTCCACCTGGAGAAATTATTCCTTCATTTATATCAAATGCTGCAACTCCTCCAACTGGGAATCCATAACCTTCATGTCCATCTGGCATTACAATAGAATATTTTTGTATTCCAGGCAAACCAGCAACGTTTTTTCCTTGTATTAATGTTTTATCTTCTTTCATCTTTTCTATTAATTTATCATTTGCATATATTCTAACTGGAACATTCATTCCTTTTTCCTGAGGTATTTCATATATATTTTCAGATACTTTTCTTAACTTTACATCCATAAAATATTATTAATTATAATTCTTTAAAGCATTATTTAAGAAAAAGAAGGAAATTCCCAAAATAATAAATGCTAAAAATAAACCATATTGAACCGAAAGGATATAAAGTAATAAGGCCCCTATTGCACCACCTATGTTTCTGAATAAATAAATATTTCCAAATTTCTGTGGATAATTTAATATTGTATAATTATCAAAGAAAAATTGGAACATTGTCCATGAAAATGCAGCTAATATAAATAATACTAATAGTATCATAGCATTATATATTTCCGACAAAGATAATGCTAAAGATAATAATATTATAATACCCATTAAAAATCTGACAAGTATTCCAATCTTTATGTTTCTAAAATTAATTTCCCTTTTATATATCTTATATAATATTGAAGTATAAAATCCATTTATAAATAATAAGAATGGAAAAATCATAGATAAAGAAAATATATTTACAGAATAAACCAAAGATGCCCAAACCAATGAAAACCCAACCAAAACAAATAGGTTATATAATTCTAAATATCCTATTCTTAACTTCTTTATATTTAATGGATATATTAAACCTTCAAATATAGGATATATAACTCCTAATTTATCTATATTTTTTTCTGCAACTGAAAATATTCTATCAATTTTTTCCAATAAATCTAATTCATATGTTGATGAATATAAGAATAAATATAATTTTCTATGTAAGATAATTATTATAGATATTATCAATAAAATAGAAACTATATATATGCTATAAACTATAGAAATAAAAATAAGAAGAATTTGTAGTATTATTTGTCCAAATGTCCAATAAATATTAAAGTAAAAATTTAAACTTACATCTTTATAACGCAACAAAAATGAAAAATATGTAGATGGATATGTAATGGTAAACAAAAAGAATGCTAATATTAGTAAATAAATATTTGGATAAATTAATAGCATAGAAGATAAAAGGGGTCCTATTATTCCAATCATTGCAATGTTAATATAATTTTTCTCATTTATTTTAATATTTCCAAATATTGCCGAACTTATTATTGATCCTATATAAGATATAGAAACTAAAAAATAATATACATTAGATGAAAAATTAAAATAGTATGGATAAACGAAGAATAGACTATTTAATATTCCCCCAAGTAGACTATTACTGATTATAATAATTTTTTCTTTACTGTTCATTTTATTATCTCTCTAAATTTTTCTTTTAATATATCACCCAAAGCTATGCCTATAGCAATTGAAATAGAAATAATGATTCCGCTAAAGAGTATTATAAACATGTAGAGAAGAACGGGAGACAGGATATTTAGATAACTAAGCATTAATACAAATATAAAAAATAATACAATAAATCTTATTGAACCCAATATAAAGTTTACATATTTAAAGTTTTGGATTGAAGGGTATAAAAAAGATCTCAACATATATTCAGACATTGCATATGAAATTATCATTACTATTATCATTATCAATAAATTATTTAATATTTCAAAAATTAATATTCCTATATTACTAAAATATGAAATTACATAGAATGATAACCCCACAAAATAAAAATATATGAAAAATTTAGTTATATTTACTATTAAATCTGTAAAGGAATATTTTGTCATTATCTGTTTATCATGTAACCATTTATCAAGACCAAGGATGTTTTTTAATATTATCTTGAGTATTAAGGCTACAAGTTTTCCTACAAAGTAACCTATTAATACAATAGAAATAAAAATCAACATCATCTTTAATGTGTTATAACTAAATACTTGAAGTATAAGATTGATCATTTTTTCCATCATAATATTATCTAACAAAATAATAATTTATAAACACATAGCCCTACTAAAGTTAACATAACTTATATATAATAATACAACTTTATCACTAAAAAATTCTTATAGATTTTTATAAAAATTATATTATGTTTAAATAACATAATAAAGATATTTTTTATATCTTATTTTCAACAGCTAAAAAATTTTGTTCAGCATCATTTTAATTAAGAATAGCCCCGCGGGGATTCGAACCCCGGTCTCAGGGACCAAAACCCTGAATCCTAGACCACTAGACGACGGGGCTATATAGCATATCATATTCCTTAAATTTAATAATATTTTTATTAAACAATTTTATATGAATAATACTGAAATGCTTAATTTTTTTAAATTAAAAGATAATCCCTTTAAATTAGAGGTAATTTTAGAAACTTTCGTTGGATATAATTTAGAAAGAACAAAATTATTAAATTCAATAAACAACAAAGAAAAAATTGTTTTAGTTTCTGGTCCTACTGGAGCAGGAAAAACAACATTACTATTATGGATATACAATAATCTTAAAACAAAAAATAAAATATATATTTATAGGCCTTTTAAAAAAAGAGAAGAATTTGAAAAGTATTTTATTGATAGATTATCCTTTTTTGAAAGGATAACATATAAATTTAAGAAATTCAATATAATAGAATATTTAAATAAGAAAAATTTGATAATATTTTTAGATGAAGCTACATTTTGTGATGATGATATTTTAGAATGGATAAAAATTATATCTGACCAAACAAATTGTACATTTATATTGGCAGGATTGCCAGAATTTGAAGAGAGATTATTAAAAGAACATAGAACATTATATGAAAGAATTATTACAAAGATATATTTAAAATCTCTTGATCCTGAAAGTGGTAAATTACTAATTAAGAAAAGATTGGAACTTGCAGGCAATCCAAATTTATTTACAGAAGATGCAATAGAAGAAATATACAATTTATCTGGAGGTCTACCAAGAGAAATACTAAAATATTCATATGAAGCTTTATTAATTGCATATAGGGAAAGAAAAAACATTATTGACAGAGATATTGTAGAAAAAATATATGAAGCAAAGAAACCTCCAACAGACTTATTAAAATTAACAGAAAAACAAAGATATATAGTAGAATTAATAACAAAATATGGTCCAAAAACAGTTAATGAGCTACTAAAATTATTTAGAGAAAGATATTCTGATACAACAATTCACGCAATATCAAATATATTAAAAAGGATGACTGAAAGTAAAATATTAGTTAGAACAAAAGTAAAGGGTAAATTTATATATGATGTAGTGCCAGCAATAAAAGATTATTTCATAAGAGAAATAAATAAATGAAATGTAGCTTCTGTAATAATAATGCAATATATAAAGATATTGATGGAAATTATTATTGTAAAGACCATTTTATAAAATATTTTGAAGAAAAAACAATAAATACAATTGAAAAATATAAATTGATAAAACCTGGAGAGAGAATTGGTGTTGGGGTTTCTGGAGGGAAAGATTCAAATGCATTATTATTTTTCTTAAATAAATATAAAGATTATTTTGGCATTGAAGTTTTTGGAATTCATATTGATGAAGGAATAAAGGGTTATAGGGATAAAAATACGGAAAAATTATTAGAAATTGCAAAAAAATATAATTTAAACATAAAAATATATAGATTTATAAACTTCTTTAATATTAGGTTAGATGAAGCAGTAAAAATATCTAAAGAATATAAACCATGCACAATTTGTGGTGTATGGAGAAGATGGTTGATGTGGAAAGCTGCAAAAGATTTAAATTTAGATAAATTTGCAACTGCACATAATTTAAATGATGAGGTTCAAACAATTTTAATGAATATTTTTGAAGGAAATTTAAAAGATCTATTAAAGGAAGGCCCACATGTAGGAATAATTGAAGAAGATTTTATTCCTAGAATTAAACCCTTTTATTTCAATACAGAAAAAGAAAATTTACTATATTCAATACTAAATAACTTAGAACCACCATTTGGAGAATGTCCTTTTATTGTTGGTGAATTTAGAGATATAATTAGATCAAAATTATATAAGTTAGAAGATAAATATCCTGGATTTCATAGGAATTTCTTAAGAAATATTTTAGAAGTACTATACAAAGCTAAAATTGATTATAAAAAAGAAAATATCATAAAATTAAAAAAATGTAAAATTTGTGGATATCCAACTACTAGGGAAGTATGTAGAGCATGCGAAATAAAATTAAGAATTCATAGTAATTAGTTTTTAAATTTTTCTATAATTCAAAAAAATATGAATAATATAGATATAATGAAGGAATTTTTATATACACTTTTACTATTATTTTCTATAGAGACATTCTTGGACTTATTATCATTTATTATATATCCATCATTTTTTCCAACTTATATTAATATTTCTATTGATATTTTCTTATTTATAATTTTTTTATTATCTTTATTTTCAATTTATTTAATAAAAAAAGATAATTTATATGGTTATATGATTTCATTGTTTATATCAATATTAATTTTGTTTTCAGCTTTTACATTAAATTACAATAATATAATAAGTATAGCTGTAAGAAATATAGCATCTAATTATGGTATATATCCGAACCCAATAATATTATTTTTTGGCATTTCAATATTTTTAATAAGTATAAGAAAGATAATTCAATTAAGAAAAAATTAAAACTTCTTTAACTTAGCAATTATTTCTATTTGTTGAATATGTCCGAGAAATATTTGTCTACAGCAAGCTCTTTCTAATCCTAATTCATCTAAAGCTTCTTTTATTGTTTTACCCTCATTTAATAATTTAATATATTTTTCATATAAATGCCCAATAGGTTTTCCACATGTAAAGCATCTAATAGGTATTATCATAGTATTAGATTTTTTACAACATTTTTATAAATCTATGCATTTGCGACTATCTGAATTACATCTCTATGTTTTAATATGTAATCTTTTCCTAAGAATTTTTTTGTCCTAACATCTATTGCTCTAACAAAGTTTTTTGCCAAATCGGAGTGTATTTTGTTTGCAAAATCTATTACGGTACTTCCAGGGGGCATTAAAAAACAATCTGGTAAAATCCTTCCTTCTTTATCTGCTAAAGATTCTACTCCTCCAGGAAACACTGCTACATATTTTAAAACATCAAATACAGTTATATCTAAAATATTTTGAACACCTGTACTTCCAAATTCTTTAAATATATAATTTTCAATAAATTCTAAAGCTTTTTTTTCTTTATCATTTAAATCTCCCTTGATTTCAAAATAATTTTCTCCGGGTATATAAAATATTTTTCCCTGTTTGTCCAATTCTTTTAATATTAATTCTGCATAACCTGATGTTGGTATTATAATTTTATCTGGATATTCTTTCTTTAACCTTTCTAAATTTTTCTTTGCTATATCTATATTTATGTCTGTCCTATTTGCTGCAATAATAATTGGTTTTGATATTTTTCTAATTTTAGATGCAAGTTCAAATAATTTTTTATCATCATTTATTATATCATAGTCCTCTTGGCCAATTTTTAATTCATTAAATGCTTTTGATACATGTTCTTCTTTAACATTTAATCCAGAAATTAATTTTGCTAATTCTTTATCCAATTCCAAATGTTCATTCTTTATTTTTCTTATATTCTTTTCTAAATTTTTCTTTATTACACTATAAAACCACCAATCTATTTCTTCTTCATACCATTTTACATCTTTTATTGGATCATAATTTCCAGGACCAATATATTGCCCTTCTTCATTTGTTGAACCTGAAATATCTATCACATGTATCAAAGCATTTGCTTGTCTTACATCATCTAAAAATTTATTACCTAAACCTCTACCTTCATGTGCACCAGGAACCAGTCCAGCTATATCTAGTATTTCTATTGGAACAAATCTATATTTTCCTTTTATAAAACCATATCTTGGATTTGGTTTAACATTAAATTCTGGTCCAACATCTTCTACTCTAACATATCCATAACCTTTATTTGATTCTATTGTAGTAAATGGGTAATTTGCAATCGCTACATCTTGTAATGTTATTGCTTTAAACATAGTAGACTTTCCAACATTTGGTTTTCCAGTAATACCTATTTGCATTATAATTTAATAACTACTGTGTTTAAAAAATTAGAATTCTTGTTTTTAAATAGATAGCGGGGGGAGGATTTGAACCTCCGACCTGGGGGTTATGAGCCCCCCGGGCACTCCTGGCTGCCCTACCCCGCTATATTAAATAAATAATTATCAAAAAATATAAAAAAGATTATTGTTTCTTAACAAGTACAATTTCTATACTTGATATCCTTCTCTTTTTACCACTTTGATCTACCTGCCTTTCTTCAGAATCTATACTTATACTTTTTATATCAACCTGTCCTGCCATAAATTTCTTCCTTACTACTTCTGCTACATCTACTGCTCTAGATATATATCTTCCCCTTGCCTTTATTACAACTTCCTTTGCATCCTGGCTTGTAAATTGCATTGCTACTGCCGTTACATAGTTCATAAATGGCTTATTTCCTATATATATTATTGTTTGTTCTGCCATCATGAGCTTTGTAATTTTTTAATTTGCCTTGTTATATATCCAGCCAACATATTTCTTAATCTTTTTGATGGAATTTCAGCTACAACTTCCAATATCTTTACATTCTTTTTATAATCTGTAGTAAATAAATTCAAATATTTTTCTAATATTTTATTAGCTTCCCTTCTAAATTTACCATGAAGGATTCTACCCATAATTTTTTATTATAAAAATTAAATTTATAAAAAGATAGTAAACTATAATAAAATGAAAGCTGGAAAACAACCTCCAGAGGATATAAATGTATTAATAGAAATACCAAAAGGTAGCAATATAAAATATGAATTTGATGAAGAAGAGAAAGTAATAAAAGTAGATAGAATATTATATACCGCAATGTTCTATCCATTCAATTATGGATTTATACCAGAAACTTTAGAAGAAGATGGAGATCCATTAGATGCTTTAGTTATTACATATGAATCATTTATTCCTGGAGTATTAATAAGGGTAAGACCAATTGGTGTATTAATAACAGAAGATGAGGAAGGAATTGATAGAAAAATAATTGCAGTACCACATGAAAAAATAGATCCAAGATTTTCAAATATAAAAGATATAAAAGATTTACCAGAAGCAATATTAAACCAAATAAAACATTTCTATGAACATTATAAAGAACTAGAACCTGGAAAATTTGTTAAAGTTAAAGAATTTAAAGGAAAGGAAGATGCTTTAAAGATAATTAATGAGGCAATAGATAGATTTAAAAATAAAAAATAATAAATATTTTTTAGTGAAGAAGCATTACGCTTCTGAAAGATGATGAAAAAATATTCTTCTGATGATAATTAAGAAGAGTTTTGAGGAACATTTTAGAGAATTATTAGGAGATAGATATGAATTATTTTTAGAATGGTCTTTTAAATTATTAAAAAAATCTATAAGGATTAATACAATAAAAGTAAAGGATAATATAAACTTTGAAAATTTAAAAGAAATATTATTATCAAAGCAAGATCATTTAAAAGAAAAAGAATTAAAAGAAATATCTGAAAAAATTGATAACTTATACAATTTAAAGCAAAATCCTTTTAATTTAAATATAAATGCAAAAGAAGTATTATCAAGGTTAAAAGAATATGGATGGGAAATTGAAAGAATACCTTTTTATAAATATGGATTTTGGTTAAAAGGGGAAAGAAGGGATGTTGGAAATACAGTAGAATTTCAATTGGGATATTATTATCCACAAGAAGCTGCATCAATGATACCACCATTAGCATTGAATTTAAAAAAGGATGATCTAGTTTTGGATATGGCAGCTGCACCTGGTTCTAAAACAACACAAATTGCAATGCATATGGAAAATGAAGGACTAATAATTGCAAATGATATATCAATTGATAGAATCAAAGCTTTAAGTGAAAATTTACAAAAAATGGGTGTAATAAATACAATTATAACAATGATGGATGGAAGAAAATTATATAAATTAAATTTAAAATTTGATAAAATTTTATTAGATGCTCCATGTTCCGGAACTGGAGCAATAAGAAAATCATATAAAACACTAAAAATATGGAATGAAGATACAATAAATAGATTAGCAAATTTACAAAGGCAATTAATATTAACTGGCTTTGATTTATTAAAAGATAATGGCATTTTAGTTTATTCCACATGTTCTGTTGAACCATTAGAAAATGAATTTGTAATAGATTATTTATTATCTAAAAGGGAAAATGCTAAAGTTGAAAAAATAGAAATACCAAATTTAAAGAGATCTGAAATAATTTCTGAATATAATAGATATAAATTAGAACATGAAGAAGAAATAAAAAATACAATAAGATTATGGCCTTGGGATAATGATACAGAAGGTTTTTATATTGCTAAGATAAGAAAAATATAATTTTAAATGCCCCCGAGGGGATTCGAACCCCTGATCTCCAGGACCGAAGCCCGGAATGTTGTCCTGGCTACACTACGGGGGCTTTATTATATATTATTTCCTGATATGAATTAAAATATTCATCAAAATATTGATCGAATGTATAATTTATATTATATTTCTTTGCTATTTTATTATATATATCTATCAATCTCTTTGGATAACTTTTATCCGGAATAGAATTTGTTAATTTATGATATTCAAATATCTTAGAAAATCTTTTTTCTCTTTTTACATTTAATCCAATATTTTCAACATTATCTACATTATTTATTTCATATGTCGACTCAAATTTCCCAAAATTAAATCCTGAATATTCAACTGGATTCATTGCATTCATTAAATAATCTGAAAAATATTTATCATATATTAAATTTGGTAAAAACAGTCCCAAAGAAATATATGGATTAAATACTGTAGAACTTTTATTATTAAATGGAATATAAACTGAAATATCATTTAGATCAAATAAATTGGAAATATATCTTATATCTTTCCCCAATAATGATAATTCTCCATATGCATCTTTTTCTATTAAATATTTTGCAATATTATAATTTACTTCTGAAGATTTATCTAAATCTTTAAAATCAAACAAAGATTTATTTAAATCTTTAATTGATACTTTTCCTATATATATCCCTTCTAAAATTGTTCCTAAAATATATCCTAAATACAATGTATCTAAACCATATCTATTTGACAATTCAATTAGATTTCTTATATATTCCTCATTTAATATTCCTAAAAAAGGTCCTAACATATTAAAAGGTTCGTATGGATATTCTTTCCTTAAATTATTAACTAAAGGATAAATATAATCATCAAATATCTTCTTATTTTCTTCTTCAGATAAATAAATATTTTTATAATTTAAAATAGGAATTTTATCTGGTATAGATTGATAGAAATTTTTTATTGATTCCTTTTCCCCTTCTATTAATTCTATATCAAATCTTTTATTTTCAATTTTATTATCTCCGCCAATTGATAAACCAGATATATTATGATATCTATATAATATAGATCCAACTCCGCCTTTTGTAACTTTTATTTTATTATTTTCAAATATAATTAAATTCCCATATATTGTAAATTTTGATCCCAATCCGTTTAATAAAATAATAAAATCTTTTCCACCATATATATCTTTTAAAGTATTGTATAATTCTTCTTTTCTTTTATATATATCTTCAGATATATCATTTTCCAAAAATATAACATTATCATTTTCTATAATTAAAAAATATTTTTTATCCAATTTTCCATACAGGACTATTATATCATTACCTGTTAATTTAATATATTTACCAAATGAAGATAAATTAATATCTAAAGAACCAGTTATCGGGGATCTATAAATAATTAATGAATTTATATTATCTTTATTTTTTTGATGCCCAACAGAAAATATTGTTAAATTATTTTCAAATGGATCTTTTTCATATGTTTTATAATCGAAGTGCAAATTAATTGAATGATCTAATGTTTTTGAATCAGTTATATAATTTTTTGATTCTTTTTTATATAAATCTATAAACAATACTCTAATCATATAAGATAAATAATTCTTTAAACTATATTAAAATTATGGACCCGTGCCCGAGAGGTCAAAGGGGGTCGGTTCAGGTCCGATTGGAGAGATCCTTCCGGGGTTCGAATCCCCGCGGGTCCATTTAGTGTATATTAAAATAATTTTAAACAAATTTTTATTTAAATTGTATTTATCTTATTAATAATATCTTCAAAGCTGAGAAAAATCAAATATAATTATTTATTCAATTTGCTTTCCTTTAATTTATTTAAAAATTCTGCAAATTTTTTAGCAGATTCTTCTAATAACCCTTCTTCATTATTTATTACTTCTACTATTGTACCATATTCAAACATAAATATTGTAGTAAAGTATATTGTTAGATTTTGCTGAATTTCAATTCTTTTTAAATTTTCTATATCTCTTCCTCTTATTTGTATATCTCTTAATCTTCTAACAAAAATTTTATCTGGATCTGATATTATTACAACAATCCCATCTGGTCTTAAAATCTCTGCATACTCTCTTAACGTACCGGCAATATATCCTTCATATGATTCTATTACTAAATGTGTATCTAAAATTACATCACTCTCTTTTTCCATTTCTTTTATTCTTTTAATTGCTTCTTTTTGCAGCTCTTTTTGTTGTTCAAAGGTTAATTTCTTTCTTATTTCATCTCTATTATTTATATTGTATTTTTCTTTTGCTAATTCAAGCATAATATCTCCCATATTTACAACTTTAAATTCATATTTTAAGTATTTTTTAGCTTCGTTAATCACTGAAGTTTTTCCAACACCAGGTACTCCCACAACAATTACTATCATAAACTAAATAAATACTATAAAAAATAAAAAATTTATTGATAAAGATTTTATTTTGCCGTATAAAAAATAAAGAATATTATAATAATTATTAACTCAACTTCATAAAGTGATATTTTTATTTTTGTTAATAGATATTATTAAAGATCTAACCAATATAAATTGAAGGCATTACACCATTTGGAGGATATGCTCTGGCAATTACCCATTGTATGGATTGATATGATGATAATGGATACCAATCATTTCCTGCACTTATTTCTAATGTACCATATTGAAATGGATTATAATCTAAATTATAATATGTATAATTTCCATAATTTGGATTATATGATAAAGGATACATATTTAATAATGTTAATGGAACCCATACTTGATAAAAATCATAATAATAATAGTATCCTGCTTGTGCATATGTAGAATTAACTATTAAATATGAATAAAATGTTCCTCCATATATTGGAAAATATGTATAATTTAAATATTGTTTTGTTACTGCAGATTCTAGCATAACTGCTTGACAACCAGGAGGAGGATTATCAGGCCAATAATTAAATTGTACAAGTGTAGATAAATTGGATGTTGGTGTATCCCCACTAAAAGTAGATCCAACAGTACTAACATAAATTTGCTGACTTGTATTTCCAAATAGTGCTATTACATTTGCACTTGCATTTGCATATCCTCCTCCATAATACCAAGCCTCTTCAACAATTAAAGGTATTAAAGGAATATTCCAATTATTTGGAGGTAAAATATAAGTACCTACCCGCTCACTTGCATTATTCAACATCTCAATACCATATGGAGTTGCTGTAGGAGAAAATGGTCCTTTAAAAATATATCCTGTCCAACCATCAAATGTATTATTAAAATATCCATATACTATAAATACATATTTACCATTATCATATTGTCTAGAAGGATCTACTTGAGGAGAAACACCAACATATGGATAATATTGAGAATAATAATTATCACTAATATTTCCTACATACATATATATTGTTATATTACTATTTGCATGTATTCCATTTGATAAATTTATCCACCATACATCACAATATGTACTACCATTAATTAGTTGACCTTCATACCATGAATATATATTTGGAGCACTATTATTAGTTGTTGTAAAGTAAACATTTGAACCATTGCTATTAACTAAATTAAATAATGCTGAATTATTTACATAAGCAAAATTAGGACCTATATTTATTGTTCCATTACATATTGCTATTTGTTGTTGAAATGGTGACGGTGTTGGAATATTTTGAGTATTATATATTGTTATTGGAATGTATCCTGGGCTAATGCTAGTAGTAGATGAACCTGATGTTAAATTACTACTAGAATTAAGAGCATATATTAAATTAAATTTATTATTTAGTATATTATAACTATAACTTATTCCATTAAATACAAAATTCATACTTTTAATATAATTTGTAGCATTATAATAACAAGTATTATTTAATATATAACATAAACTACTACTTCCTATAGTAATTATATTTCCATTATTACATATAATATTACTTCCATTTATAGATATAGTATTTCCATTATTATCTGTAAATATTATTTGGGAATTATTTATATTAATAGGTATATTTCCTTTATTATAGATATTAAAATAAATAGTATTATTTAAACAATATACATTACTTATTGTAAAAGATATTATTTGAGATTGTTGATTAACTAAATTATTTGATGAAGATGTTAATGAAGAAAACATACCCGAAGTAAATGCATAAAATATTCCGGCAATTGCAACTGTAATAACAATAATTAATATAGATGCTATTATTGGAGAAATAGATCTAATATACATATTATATTTGTTTTTTTTTAGTTATAAATATTTTATGGGTAAACAATAGGATTAGATAAAGTATGCAGAGATATAATAATAATACATTAGAATATAAAAGTCTAATTTTCAATGCGGCGGAGGGGATTTGAACCCCTGGCGGATCTTATCCAATCGGACCTCAACCGACCCCCTTTGGCCTCTCGGGCACCGCCGCGTATTTTATTTTATATCTTCTAAAATTTTAAAATATGAAAAATATTATCTACAAAATAAGATATAAAAAATTACAATATAATATTTGCAAAACCATCATTTACTACTGATTTTTTAAATCTAATTATTACAACAGCAACAATTTAAATTTTCTACAATATTTCTTGGAATTTTAAGTTTTTTAATATCTCTTCCTTTATTCAAACCCAACAAAAATATTAAATTGATTATAAATAAAATATCACTAACAATTAATAAAAGTTCTCCAAATTTTTCTATATTTAATCCAAGCATTGGGGCAATTGTTCCAACCAGAATTGCAAAAGAACCTGTACTACATCCAACCAAACATGCTTGAAATCCAGCGAAACCAAATATTGCAGAAATAAATGATAAAATATTTCCAGAGTAAAATTTCCTATAATTAATTATCATAAAAGATATTAAGGCAAAATTTAAAGAAAATAAAACTATATATAAATATGCAAGTATTTTTATATGAACCGGAGCTAATAACAAACCCAAAAACATTGACTTAATATAAAAATATCCAATCACAAAAAAGATTATTAATAAAATCATTCCAACTTTACTTTTTATCATATCTTTTAATAAATTATTCATTTATTATAATATTTCAAAATATTTTTTAAATATTTTTTATAAGTATTTGAAATGAGCGACAATCGGTGTAATTTATATATATAATACATTAACAAAGAAAAAAGAGATATTTGAACCAATAGAATACCCATTTGTAAAAATATATCATTGTGGAATAACACCATATGATACATCACATATAGGTCATTTAAGGTCAGAAATTTCTTTAGATATAATAAGAAGGATATTTAGGTATTTTGGATACATAGATATAGCAATTAGTAACTTTACAGATATAGATGATAAAATAATAAAAAGGGCAAAAGAATTAAATTTATTAAATGATTGGCAAAAAATACCTGAAGAATATATAAAATATCATTTAGAACAAGTAAAGAGATTAAATAATTTACCATTTTATATAAATCCCAAAGTTACAACACATATTAATGATATTGTAGATTTTATAAAAGATTTAATAAATAAAGGATATGCATACAAAGGGAAATATAGTATATATTATGATATAGATAAATATCCATATTATGGACAATTGTCTGGAACAAAAAAAGAACAGTGGGAACAAGAAACAGAATTTTTAGAAGATAAAAAACATCCATACGATTTTGCATTATGGAAATTTAAAAAAAAAGGTGAACCATATTGGAATACAGAAATAGGGGAAGGAAGACCTGGTTGGCATATTGAATGTTCTACAATGTCATCAAAATATTTAGGACCACAATTTGATATACATTCAGGAGGTCAGGATTTAATATTTCCACATCATGAAAATGAAATTGCACAATCAGAAGCTAGGTTTAATACACATCCATGGGTAAAATATTGGTTACATTTTGGATTTATAAAAATTAAAGGAGAAAAAATGAGTAAAAGTTTGGGAAATATAATACCTGCAAAAGAATTTTTAGATAAATATGGAGAAGATATTACAAGATTTTATATTGGATCTTATCATTATAGAGAACCAATTGATATAAATGAAGAAAGTATAAATCAAGCAAAAGAAAATTATAGATATATAAGTTCAACAATTAAAACAATAATGAATGAAATTAATAGTTTAGACAGAACATTTTATTTAGATGATAATAAAATAAAAATATGGAAAGAATTATTAAATTATGAAAAAGAGTTTATAAACAGTATAAGAGACGATTTTAACACAAGAGAAGCTACTAAAATATTATTAGAGGCAACAAATTATATAAACAAAAATGTTATAGGATCTGAAACATTTACATTATACTTTACTTCATATAATTTCTACAATATTGCTTCAAGAATTTATGGATTATGGGATGATATATTTTATAAAAAAGAAAGTAAAGAAAACCTAACAAATATTTTATTAAATATAATTATAGATATCAGAAATGAATTAAGGAAAAATAAAAATTATGAATTATCCGATAAAATAAGGAACGAACTTAGAAAGATTGGTATAGATTTATTAGATCAAGGAAATAAAACAATATATAGATTTATATAAAAAAATCATTTTTTAACTTTTTTATTAAAAATAAGTGAATGGATGATATAATATATCCTGATTTATCAGTAATAATATTAGGACATGTAGATCATGGAAAAACAACTTTGGCAAAATCATTAACAGGTAAATGGTTATCAAAACATTCTGAAGAAATAAAAAGAGGATTAACAATAAAATTGGGATATGCAGATTTTACAATATATAAATGTGAAGAACATGGATATTTTACAGAAAAAATATGTCCAATATGTAATAAAGAAAATAAACCTATTAGAAAGATATCTATTGTAGATGCGCCCGGTCATGAGAGTTTATTAATGGTAATGTTAACAGGTGCTGCAATTGTTGATGCTGCTATATTAGTTATTGCTGCAAATGAACCAGTTCCCCAACCACAAACATTAGAACATTTAATAGCATTTAAATATTTAGGAAATAAACCATTAATAATTGTACAGAATAAAATTGATCTTATAACGAAAGAAGAAGCAATGAAAAATTATCAAGAAATATTAAATTTGCTGGATAAATTAAATATTGATAAAAATAAAGTAAAAATAATTCCAATATCCGCAATAAATAATATAAATATAAATTACCTATTAGAAGAATTAGTTAATTTGCCAAAACCCGAAAAAGATGAAAATTCAGATCCAATATTTTTAATATCTAGATCTTTTGATGTAAATAAACCAGGTACAGATATAGAAAAATTGGTTGGAGGGGTTTTGGGAGGAAGTTTACTAAAGGGTAAATTAAAATTAAATGATGAAATAGAAATAAAGCCTGGATTATTTATAAATAATAAATGGATTCCTATAAAGACAAAAATAGTCTCATTAAAACAAGGTAATTATGATGTAGAAGAAATTTTACCAAGGGGAACTGCTGGAGTTGGAACAACTTTAGATCCTTCAGTTACAAAGGATGATACATTAGCAGGTCAAATTGCCGGATATGCAAATAAATTGCCTCCTCAGTATGATGAAATAAAAGTGAAATATGAAGTAATAAAAGAATTATTTAATGAAAATGAAAAAATTCAAAAAGGAGAAACAATAATAGTAGGGGTATATAATATAATTTCTGATGGAATTGTAAAAAACATAGAAAAAGAAAACATAATTACTATAAAATTAAATAAACCTGTTTTAGGATACAAAGATGATAAAGTAATAATATTAAAAAATATTAACAAGAGATGGAAAATATTTGCAATTGGTAAATTATTATGAAATATAAGATATTAATTGATACAAATATCTTTTTTATTCCATTTTATGAAAATTTTGACATAATAAATGAATTAAAAGATTTTCTAATGAAAAATAATATTGAATATGAAGGTTTTTATACATTAAGAAAAAATATTATTGAAATTGAAAATAAAATAAATAGTTCTAAATCCGAGAAATGGAAAAAAATATATAGTTTGGTATTAGAATACATAAAAAAGAATAATATAAATATTATAGAAACAAAAGAAAATTATGAAAAGACAGATAGACTTATAATAAAGACTGCTTTATCTGATAAATTTATTGTATGTACTCTGGATAGAAATTTAAGGATAATATTAAAGAAACTACATATACCAGTAATTTTTTATTCAAATAAGAAATTACATATAATATGGTAACAAATGCAGGTCCAGAATTTTATGCTGCTAAAGAAAAATATGAAAATGCCAAAACTCCTGAAGAAAAATTAAAATATTTATATGAAATGCTAAAAACTGCTCCAAAACATAAAGGATCTGAGCATCTAATTGCATGGATAAATAAAAAAATATCTGAATATGAAAAAATAATTGAAGAAAGTAAATACAAAAAAGCAGGAAAAGGTATAAAATTAATAGAGAAATCTGGTGATATTCTAATAAGTATATTAGGAATAGAAAATTCTGGAAAAAGTTATTTTTTAAGGAAATTCACAAATGCAAATGTTGAAGTGAGCGAAATTCCTTTTTCTACAATAAATCCAGCAATTGGCACAATATTTTATAATTGTGTATATTATCAATTTGTTGAAATTCCATCTACATTCGAAAGAAAATTTAGATCAATTTTATCTCTATCAGATTATTATATATTAATATTAGATGAAAAAAGAGATATAAAGGAGCAATTGGAAAGAATAAATAAATTTTCTGAAGGGATAATTGAATTTAGTACAATTCCAAATAACAAATATAAAATAATATATAATAAATTTGATGATTTTAAAGATATAAATTTGAAAGAAATATTAGAAAATATAATTAAAGATTTAAATTTAATAAGGATAAAACCAATAGATTCAGATCATTGTATAATATTAAATAAAGATTCTACTATAAAAGATTTCATTGAAAAGATAAACAAAAAATGGATAGACAAATTTAGATATGCAAAAATAATTAGAGATAATAAAATTATAAGGGCTGGATTAAATTATAAATTAGAAGATAAAGATATTGTTGAACTAAAATTAAAAATATAATTATTCCTTTTTTTCAAGCTTTTTCCTTAATTCTATTATATCTTTTCTAGTATATTCTAATAATATTGCAATTACAGATAGCCATAATACCGATAACCATGTAAATAAAGCTGCTATAACCATGGCAGCTGAACCTTGCAGTACAACAGGTAATTCTATACTCTTAAACAATAAGAGATATCCCAATATCATATTAATGAAAAACCCTACCAGCAATATTATTTCTAACAAATTTGGCATTTTGTAATCAAAGCTAACCATTAATAATTTTTAAATTAAATATTTATATATATTTCTATGAAAAGTTTAGATAAAAAATCAAGAAAAAAATTAATTGAAATATTAAAAAATGATTATAAAATAGAATGCGAAAAATTAAAAGATGAAAACATTTTTTTAGACGAAGAAAATAATATTTATATATATAATAATATTCCAGTAGCATTTATAAAAGATGAAAAAATATACCCAACATTATTTCTAATAAATGATTGTGAAACGAATATGAATTATGTTAAGATAAATATCGGAGCAAAAGAAAAAGTATTAAATGGTGCTGATGTGTTTAGACCAGGAATAATTGAATTTTCAGATTTTAAAAAAGATGAAATAATACTCATAATATCTGAAGATGATAAATTATTAGCAATTGGAAGGGCATTATATGATAATAATGATGCTATTAAAATGGAAAAAGGAAAGATAGTTGAAAACATACATTATTATGGAGATAAAATAACGAAATATTATTTAAATAAAATTAAAAATTGATTTCTGATTTAATAAATTACTATACTTTCTTAGTTTATATACTGAAATATTGTATTTATTCATAAATTTATTATTTAGATATCTAATTAGTTCATTATAATTATCAAATTTTTCTATTAAATTATTTAACATATACTTAGTTCCTTCCCTAACAACCCAAACACCCAAAGGAATTTTATATTCTTTTGTTACAAATCTAAATACAACTAAATTCCCAATCATTTTATAATTTCTCATAAATTCTGCAAAAGATAATTTTAAGGCACTATAACCCCCAGATTCGTCATCTCTACCAATTATACTATATTTGGAATGTAAATTATATACAGAACCTGGTATTAATGCTTCAATTAATTCACAATTTCCATTACCTGGAAAAAATACTCCATAAAAATCATTTCCATATAGAGAATAATAAAATAAATAATATTTATCATTAATTTTAGAATACTCTTTTATTTCTTCCTTTATTTTTTTCTCTAAAATTTCGTGAACTGCAGTTATTGCCCATCTACTTGGAACTAGCTTTCTATTTATCCTATATCCAAAAAAACCCATTGAAAATAATCTTGATAAATAATAATCAGACATTCCAGATTTATATAGATAATATATAGAATCTTCTGCTTTCATTTCATCTACTTTATATATTTCATTTGGTATTTTTGGATTTTCATTTATCTTTATTTTATCTATTATTCCAGAATATCCATATAAGCCTATTATTTTTGAAATTTTTATATTCTCACTTATTTTATTTAGATGTATTTCTAAATTTATAGATTTAACTGATAACATTGAATCTAAAATTTCATTATACAATTTATCATTTTTTCTGGGTAAATTTGCATTTACAATTTTCCTTGCATTTATTAAATTTATCCTGCTCTTTATAATTTCTTCAATATCTATATTATTTTTTGCCCAATGTATTGGATTATCATATAATTCTATATCTTCATTATAAGATGTTAACACACCCAAAGATAATTTTGGATAATTAATCGAACTAATTAAATTTGATGGGGGAGTATACCCATTTATATCCTTTTTTAATATTATGGATTTTCCATATAATTTCTTATATTTTTCTGCAAGCTTTTTTGCATTTATAACATCTATCATTATAGATTTTTATTCATTTTTTAAATTATAAATTTTGATGGATATAATATATATACCAACAAAATATAAATTAAAAGAAATTAAAAATTTAGATGAATTAAAAAAATACTTACCAAAAAAATTTGCTTTAGTATCTTTAATACAATATTCCGAATATGCTAAAAAAATATACGAAATACTAAAAAAAGATTATGAAATAATATTAAATGAAAGATTATATGGTATAAATGTTCTAGGATGTTATTCAGAACCAGCAAATATAAAAGAAGTTGATACAATATTATTAATTGGAAATGGAAAATTTCATGCAGAAAATATCACAAGAAAATTAAAGAAAAAAGTAATTGTCTATGATCCTATATACGGAGAAATAAATATTTATGAACCAGATTATAATTTTGATAAAATTATAGAATTCCTATTAAACAAATTAAAAAATTCTAAGAATATTGGAATAATATTATCTATAAAACCTGGACAATATTATTATTTAGAAGCATTAAAGGTTAAAGATAAATTAGAAAAATCTAGAAAAAATGTATACTTGTTTATTGGCGATACAATAGATACTTTACAATTATTAAATTTTCCATATATAGACTTTTGGATTTTTTCTGCATGTCCTAGATTGATCGATGATGTAATAAATAATAATATAAATGGAATAACAATTGATATTCTAATAAAAAATTTAGATAAGATAATTAATATTTAATATTCCTTGTACAAACATATATAATGCTATTGTAGATATTGTAGAAAATATAAAGAACATTAATATATTTACTATATAATATTTATATAAATAGTAGTAAAATCGCAATTTATCACCACTATTTTCTATACTATTAATTGTATATACAATTACAATAGCAATTGCCGCATTAAATATTCCAATTATTATTATCATTGAAGATGGGGATATAAGCGAATTTAAGTTAAATATATTAAATATAATATTTGGTAATAAATTTATATATTGAAAAACATTAGAATCAGATGATGTTAAATTAGATATTTGATTAAATTGAAAAGATAATCTATATAAAATTTCTATAACCATTACACCAACCGCACTTACTATTCCTAAAATAACTGGAGCTAAAATTCTCAATAAAGACTTTAATTGAGATAGATCTTCTGCTACAAGGTCTTTAATTCTCTCTTTTACCTTTGATATTAATAAAAAATATTTTGCGATTATACCTGTTATAACAGAAGCTTCCATAGGAGACAGGCTACTAGCTTCATATAACAATTCCATTGTAGATCTTAATTTTGATGATGGGATTTTAGATAAAGCTCCATATCTCATATCGAATATTGAGTCGTAAAATGATAAGCCCATCCTTAAATTTTGGTATATTTTTGATATAAAATATCCTATTGGGCCACCTTTATATTTAGAATAAGCATGTATCATTGCCTTTTCAAGCGGATAACCCTCATTTAATGCCGAACTTAGAGATAATAAAAATGGTGGTAAATCTATTTCTATCTTTTCTAAACTTTTATATAAATCTTTATAATGAGAATAATATGTAAAAGCCATTAATGAAATTGATAAACCCATTAAAAGTACAAAAAATTCAGATAATAATACTCCCAAAACATCAAATTTATATAAATATTTATATATTACAAAAAAGATTATAAAAAATAGTAATATACCTACTGAAAATCCACTTGCTATTGATATTAATTTATTAGTTAAATCTTTTCTTTTTAAATAGTAGAATAAATATATATCGTCCTCTGAAAAAATACTAATCATTCTTGAAGAAATTGCATATTTAATTGAAAAAAATGCTATAAATGGTATTAAAATATCAAATAATATAAATAAAACGAAAGGACTAAATATATTTCCTAAGAATATTGATGCAAGAGGAAATATTGTTAATAACATAACAGGTAAAGTTATACCCAACATAGATACTAGATTTATTGTAGATCTTATTTCTCTAGAAAATTCATATAGTTCATTTACTAATTCCTCTAAGGCTTCTTCTATAGATTTATCTATTTGAAAATTCCTCCTATCTTTATCCGGATCATATAAAGCACTTAAAATAAGCATAACACCAATATAAAAGAATTTTGCATTTTTTTCCCAAGATCTTGAATATTCTATTAAAGCTTCTGATGCTGAAATATATTTTCTATTATAAACATCCCTTAACAATCTTAATAAATCTAATTTCAATGGTAAATTAATATTTTTTGCAGCAAATAGCATAGCTTGTTCTACATTTGGATTTTGTCTTAATTTAATAGCTAATAATAACAATAAACTTATTAATTGAGATTTTTTCTTTATATTTAGATCATTATATAAAATAATATAATAATAATCGATTAATATATAAAATAATACACCAAGAGAAGCAAATAATAAGAAATATAAAGGATATATTATTATTGATGGAATTATCCCTATAAAAATGAATAGTATTAGAAGGAATATTGCTGATGATTCTATCTGATCAATATTTACATCTAGAAGAAGTTCTTCATTTATTTTTTCAAAATTTCTTCTTTTATTTTCATTTACCCTAATCTTTATTATATTTCCAAACGTTTTAACAACTTTCTCATAATATTTTAATTTATTGCCAAAATATATATATTTATATAATCTTAATTTACTTTCTAAATTTTGAATATCTAATCTATTTAACTCAACTTCTGGTATATCCATTTCTTCATATTATCTAATATATAATCTTTCGCAATTTCATTGTATTCCTTAATACTTTTATCTACATATTGATAAAATATTTCATTATATGCAGAAACAAAATCTGCTTCCAAAATATCTTTCCTATTTTTTTCTCTTGCTATATCTACTAACAATTTTTTTGACAAACCTATTGTCTCTATCATATTCCATACTCTTTCCCAAGATTTTGACAAATATCTTATCCTAGATGCAACAGCCTTCAATATATCAGAATCTCCATTTATTAATTCTAAAGTTGGCTCTAAATTATCCTTTTCAGTATCATAAATCATTAAATCAACAAACCCTCTCTCTCTTAATGGATCTTGATCCCAAAACTTTCTTACTTCTGTTATCCTTAATACTCTTCTATATCTTTTTAATCCAGAAGGTTCTCTAATTGGATTTACAATTACTATTATATCTGTAGCTTTGAACGATGTTTTAGGAACTCCAAGATCATTTACAACCCTATCAAATACACCATAGGGACTTTCTGCATGTAAAGTACCCATTACTGCATTTGCTACAGCACCAACTCTCATAGCTTCATATAAAGTTAAAGCTTCCTTAGATCTAACTTCTCCAACAATTATAGCACTATCTCCCATTCTTAAAGATACTCTTAAACCTTCTTCAGCAGATAATTCGGCAGATTTTAATGAAAATGGGCTCCTGACTTTCATAGGAACTATGTTATAACCTATTGACCTGAAATATTCTACCGGTATTTCTAAAGTATCCTCTATAGTTATTATCCTAACTTTCTTAGGTATTTCCAACATTAAGGCTGTTAATAGTGATGTTTTACCACTCCCCCTTGTACCAGCAATAAGAATTGTCCTTCCATTTGCAACTAAAAAGGATAATAAACCTGCAGCCTGATAATTTAACATTTTATTATCTATAAACAAAGGTAAAGTCCATGGTTTACTTCTATGTCTTCTAATTATATACGCCAATCCAAATGGAGATAATGGGGGTGATAATGCTGCAACTCTTAATAGTATATTATTTCCAATTACTAGATCTGTATCTAAAACTGGATTTGCTTCATCAAAAGGTCTTCCGGATATCAACCTTAATTTTGTAGCCCAAGATTCTACTTCCCTTCTAGTTGGAGTTACATTTGTAACACACATTTCATATTTAGAATGCTGTAAATATATTGGGGTTATGCCCGCTGGTGGATTTATAAAGAGATCTTCTAAATTTCCATCTAATACTATTTTTTCTATTATTCCAAAACCAATTGTATATCTAATAATTATACTCTTAATCAATTCTAATCTATTTTTATCTATACTTATATTATATATGGACATTAATTTTGTTATTATATTATTTAATATATTATTGTATATTTCTCTTAATCTTTCTACATCCAAATAATCTTCCTTTCTAGGTTCATATTCCTGTAAAATTTCTATTGCTTTATGAGATAAAAACGTTTCTTCAGAGAATATTTTATATTCTTCTGGAAATATATAATATCTAAAAACTGTTTCTTCAGGGTTTTTTAATATAAAAACTTCTGTATTTTTATCCAATCTATAAGAATCTACGATATTATAACTTTCTAAGATTTTATTTATATATTTTGTATCTATAAATTTTGGTTTTATATCACCTAACAATAGTCTTCTATATATTTCTCTATTTCCAATTTGGTATCCAATCAAAAATGGTTTAATATACTTATAGAAAGGTAATGATTCAAATTTTATTAAAAAGTTGTCTATTAATGATATTAAATTTGATATTTGATTTTCCAAATTCTTATTATTTTTTAATAATGACATCAATTTTCTCTTCATTCTTCTTATAAATACATATGTACCAATTGGATCTTTCAAATAACCTCTATCTAAATAGTCTATTACAGTTCTTATTTCTGAATATAATGGATTACTGGTTAATAAATATTTATAATATTCTGATATATTACTTTTAATAGAAAGATATACACTGAGAAAACTGTTCAATACTTTTATACTATCTTCATAATACTCTATATTCTCATCTTGCTCAATTATTATTGTATTTACAAATGGATCTATAGATAATATATTTAATATATATTCCATTATATTTGGATCATCTTCAATTGTTGCAATATTATTATAATTTTTAGCATTTACATATAGTACTCTTTCTTTCCCATTCATTTTAATTTCATACTGCAAATTATTTAACATATAAAGATTAATATGTATTAAAATATAATAGTTTTACTATGATTGATCCCGAGACACTTAGAAGATTAAAATATTTAGAAGAAAAAATTTC
>Ga0080005_129471_pt1 | contig 40217 bp, 36 predicted proteins | sample JossMetagenome_2_FD_69208 | JGI IMG/M metagenome (GOLD analysis project Ga0080005, IMG submission 69208) | Hot spring sediment microbial communities from Joseph's Coat, Yellowstone National Park, USA - JC3_ASED (SPADES assembly) (version 2) | ecosystem: Environmental > Aquatic > Thermal springs >...
GCCTGCACGAACAAACCGGTGTTCGTCGTGGACAGGGGCCCGTGGTACTCGTGGGCCTTCCAGGAGCTCGGTCTGGAGTACTACCACGAGACGTTCGGGGACAGGAGCAGGGTTGAGAGGTCCTTCGGCTCCCTGAAGAGGAGGACGAGGGTATTCTTCAAGGACATAAACGCGGGGAGGTCGAGGATCGCATCGCTGGACAGGATGATGAACATTTTCTTCGTGTACTACAACGGGCTGAGGTTCCACGAGGGGATAGGGCGCGTGCCGTCGGAGGTGATCGCTGTTGTGGGGTGATCCCCCTTATCTGACCAGCACTGGCCGCCCCGAGGGGGGACAATAGATATATCTGGGCAGCGGGGCACGCTGCCCCAAATTGGTCGCTGAGAGCCGCCTCGTGATCTCCAGGGGCCGCGGCCTCACCGTCAGCTCCAGGCCGATCGAGATGGTCGAGCGCAAGGGGAAGGGCCACCCCGACACTATATGCGACAGGGCCGCCGAGGAGGCCAGCATATCCCTCTCCAAATACTACCTGGAGAGGTACGGGAGGATCTTCCACCACAACCTGGACAAGTGCGTCCTGGTGGGCGGCCAGGCCAGGGCTTGGTTCGGCGGCGGAGAGGTCCTGGAGCCGATGTACCTCATGATAGTAGGTAGGGCGACCACCAGGATCGAGAAGGGGGGCTCCACGGACGCCGTGCCCGTGGGGAGCATAATACTCGGCACGATCAAGTCGTGGCTCAGGAGGGAGTTCCGCTTCCTCGACGTGGACTCCCACGTCGTGGTGGACTACCGCGTGAAGCCGGGGAGCGCCGACCTCGTGCACGTGTTCGAGTCGGGCTCCGGGGTCCCGCTCGCCAACGACACGAGCCTCGGCGTCGCGTTCGCCCCCCGCACCGAGACCGAGAGGCTCGTCACCGAGACCGAGAGGCTCCTGAACTCGCCCGAGTTCAAGGCCAGGCGCCCCGAGGTGGGCGAGGACGTGAAGGTCATGGGCCTCAGGGAGAACGACAGGATAAGCCTGACAGTCGCCGCGGCCATGGTCTCCAGGCTCCTGGAGAGCAAGGAGAAGTACATCTCCGTGGTCGAGGAGGCCAAGGAGGAGATTCTGAAGATGGCCTCCCGGATAACCGACAAGGAGGTCGAGGTCAACTTCAACGCCGCCGACGACTACGAGCGTGGCCGCTATTACCTGACGGTCACGGGGCTCAGCGCGGAGAACGGGGACGACGGGCAGGTCGGGAGGGGCAACAGGGTTGGCGGCCTGATAACCCCCATGAGGCCCATGTCCCTCGAGGCAGCTGCCGGGAAGAACCCGGTGAACCACGTCGGCAAGATTTACAACATAGCTGCCCAGGAGATAGTGGACAGGCTGACGTCCGAGGTCCGGGGCGTGGAGGAGGCCTACTGCTACATGCTGAGCAAGATAGGCCACCCGATAGATGAGCCCCAGGCGATACACATAGAATACTACGGGAGCGCGGGCGAGGATGCTGTCAGGAGGTACGCGGAGTCGCTGGTGGAGGACGAGCTCTCCAGGCTCCCCCGGATCTGGGAGGGCATCCTCCAGCGCAGGTACGACCTGTTCCGAGGGGGCGAGGCCTGGCCGGATTGGGCTGCCCGACGCCGCGCATAATACTGGAGTTCTGGTATCCCTCGGACGTCGAGCTCGTGGGCAGGCTGAGCTCCAGGGGCCTCGTCGACGCGGCTTTCGCTCAGGACCTGCCCTTCGGGACCGTGAACGCGGACTCCCTGGTCGCGGCCCTGTCCGTCCAGTCCCTCGGCGTCACGGCGATCGCGGCCGTGCCCCTGGGCTCCAGGAGCTCCGCCGCCTCCCTCTCGAGGATAGCCACCGCCTACGTCTCGGGGCTGGGAGGAGTCCTGATAATCGCCGGCGACACGAGGTCCTGCGCCGACTCGCTCGACGTCCTGGAGGCCCTCAGGTTCGCGGCGTCCCTCCCCAACGTCCCCGAGGGGATCCGCGTCTCCATCTACTTCAGGCCCGCGCTCCGCGAGCGCGAGTGCTTCCTGAGGGCGGCCGCGGTCGACCCCGGGAGCGAGCGCTCGGTCTCGTTCGCGCCCGCGAAGGTGGAGGCGGGCGCGAACCTGCTCATGTCGCAGCTGATGGCGGATCCGGCGTCCGCCGCCGGGGCCCTGGAGAGGCTCGAGCCCCTGGGGGTGGCGGTGGCGCTGGGCGTGCCCTACGCGCCCACCGAGGGGGCCCGCGCCCGCTTCGAGTCGCTCTTCGGGGCCCGCGCCCTCGAGCCGCGGGAGATTCTCAGGTCCCTCGAGTCCGTGCCCAGGCGCCTCAGGCGCTCCCTCTACGTATCTCCGATAGGGCGCTCGCGCGAGGGGCTGGAGGGGTTCCTGGAGTCCGCCCTCTCCCTCGTAGGCTAGGCCGGGGCCGGCTAACGATTTAAGGGACCGGGCCCGCGGCCGGGCGTGAGGTACTGGCTCCTCGACGTGCTGGCATGTCCCATGTGCAGGCACTTCCCGCTCGAGCTGCGCGCGTTCGAGGAGCGGGTGGAGGACGTCGAGGTCAAGCTGGAGGAGGCCCCGTGCGAGCTCGTCTGCGCCTTCAGGGGCGCCGACATGAGGGGCGTGGACAGGAGATCCTACGTGGCCAACTGCGCCGAGTGCATGAGGCACGTCATAGTCAACGGCATCCTCGTCTGCCCCAAGTGCGGCCGCTGGTATCCCATAATAGATGAGATACCCCACCTGCTCCCGGACAAGCTCAGGGACAGGAACAGGGACCTGGAGTTCCTGTCGAAGTACAGGGACAGGGTCCCGGACGTCGCGCTCAGCGGGAAGCCCTACCACCTCTGATCGTCACCCCGGGCCCCAGGCCCAGCTCCCTGGCTATCTCCCCCAGGAGCGCCCCGCTCCCGGCCGCGATCACCCTGACCCTCTCGAAGGAGTCCAGCCTGAGGGAGTCGAGGTCCGCCGGCTCCAGGACCGCCAGGCGACCGCCGGCCGACTCGAGGAGGAAGAGGGACGGGACGCAGTCGAAGGTCCTGAGCCCCCCGTAGTGCGCGATGAACGCGTCTATCCTCCCCGCGGCCACGTAAGCTATGCCGAGGGCGGCGCTGCCCAGTATCCTGGGGTACTTCGTCCTGCCCAGGATCCTCGCCAGGCCGCGCGCCTCGTCCCCGCCGGCCGCGTGGGTCTGGGACTGCAAGTCCACGACCGCCTCCTCCAGGCGCTCCACCCCGGAGGGGGAGGCCGGCGTCCAGCCCACGTAGACGCCCGAGGAGTCGCCCCAGATGATCTCGCCGGTCGAGTGGTTCAACACGCCCGCCGCGATCACGTCACCGTACCTCCTCCCCCCCGGCCTGGTGACGGCGATCGCGGTCGAGAAGACCGGTAGGCCCCTCCTGGCGTTCATCGATCCGTCCACCGGATCCAGGAGGACCAGCGGCCCTCCCCTCCCCTCCCCCTCGATCCCCGCCTCCTCGGTGACCACGTACGCGTCGGGGAGGGCCCTCCTGACCACGGACAGCACCGCGTCCTCGGCCGCCCTGTCGACGAGCAGCGTCGCGTCCCCGAAGTATCCGACCGTCCCCGTGTACTCCCTCCCGCGGTCCGCCAGGGACTCCGCCACCGCCCTCTGCGCCGCCCTGAGGGAGTCCCTCACGAGCTCGAGCGCGTCCGACTGGTTCAAGCGCTACACCTCCAGGAATATCCTGGAGCCGTCGAGCTCGAACTCAGCCCACCCCTCGCCCTCCGGCGCGTCCAGGAACTCCACCCTCCTGACGCGCACCAGCCTCGCCAGCTGGTCCGCCCTGGACTCGAGGGACCTCCTGGCCTCGCCCGTCAGGCCGGCCACCCTGGCGACCTCGAGCACCTGGGTCGGCACGTAACCCCTCTCCTTCCTCAGCACCTGGATCCTCCTGGCGACGTCCCTCATGAGCCCCTCCGCCACCAGCTCCTCGTCCCTGACGGAGTCCAGGACCACCGCGAAGCCGTCCCTGAACGCCGCAGCCCTCCCCGGGCCCGCCTCGAGCGAGAACTCGACCATGTCGGGCGTCACCTCGATCTCCCCGGCCCCCGCCCTCAGCCTGGCCGACCCCTTGGAGCGCAGCTCCCCCTCCAGCCACCAGGGATCGGCGCCCGATATCGCGGCCTCCACCTCCCGGCTCGCCCTGCCGAACTCCCTGCCCACGCGGGACCTGACGGGCCTGGCCACCAGCCTGGCGCCGAGCTCCCCGGGCCCCCTGGCGATCCTGAGCTCCCTGACGTTCAGGGTCCTCCTCAGGAGCTCCAGGAGCCCCTCCGGGATCTCCACCGGGGACAGGATCGTCGCGCTCCTCAGGGCCCACCTCCTCTTCAGCCCCGCCCTCATGCGCGCCGAGTTCGCGACCGAGACGACGCTCCAGAAGGCATCGAAGGCGCGCTCCAGGCCGGGGTCCGAGAGCTCGGGCGCGGGCTCCGGGAGGCGCTCCAGGAGCAGCGTGGACCTCCTCCCGCCCGAGAAGAACCTGTTGTATATATGGTCCGTCACGTACGGTGATATGGGGTGCAGGAGCCTGATCACCGCGAACAGCGCATGCGCGAGCACGTCGTAGATGGCCATCCTCCTCGGGAGGGTCTCCGGGCTGTCGTCCCAGAGCTCCTGCCTCACCAGCGGGATGTACTCCTGGCTCAGGACCTCCACGATGAAGCGCTCGAGCGCCCTGGCCGCCTCGTGATACCTGGCGGAGTCGTACGACTCGATGGCGCGCGATATGAGCCCCTGGAGGGCCGACAGGACCCACCTGTCCTGGGGGCCCAGGGCCGGGTCGCGCGCCAGCTCGAGCGCCCTCTCCCCCCTCCAGGCGTACCCGTCGTACCCCCCGTTCACCCCGAGGAACTCCGCCAGGTTCAGGAGGGTGCTTATCACCTGGTAGGGCCTGCCCCTCATCTCCGCCTCCGAGAAGTTTATGGGGTCTATGGGGCTGGACTTCCAGGCGAGGTAGAAGCGCAGGACGTCGACGGGCTCCCTCTCCAGTATGTCCAGCGCGTAGATCACGTTCCCCCTCGACTTGCTCATCTTCTCCCCCCTCTCGTCCAGCACGTGGCCCGTGAACAGGAAGGAGCGGAAGGGCGCCTCGTCCCTCCCAGTCATTATCACGTGTTCCATGAGGAGGGAGTACGCCCACCCCCTGGTCTGGTCTATCCCCTCCGTGAGGAAGGGGACCGGCACGAGCGAGGAGAACTCCTCGTCGGTCATCGAGGCGTAGGGCGCGGCGCCGCTGTTGTGCCACGTGTCCAGGACGAACGGCTCCCTGCGGGAGGGCCCCCCGCACTTGGGGCACCTGAGGACCACGCGGTCTATCCACGGCCTGTGGAGCTCGAAGTCCGGCCCGTCGGGGAGCTCCAGGGCCCTCTCCAGGATCTCCCTCCTGGACGACACCAGGAACTTGTGGCCGCACCTCTCGCAGACCCAGATGGGCAGGGGGGTCCCCCAGTACCTCTCCCTGCTTATGCACCAGGGCCTGGCCTCCCTGATTATCTCGAGGAACCTGTTCCTGGGCTGCTGATAGTAGTACTCGACCCTCTCGGCCGCCCTGAGCGCCCTGTCCACTATCTTATCTATCCAGTAGTAGTACTCGCGCCTGGCGACGAAGACCAGCCTGTGCCCGCTCCTCCAGCACACCGGGTACTGGTGGACTATCCTCTCGGCCCTCACCAGGAGGCCCTTCCTCCTGAGGTCCTCTATCACCTCCTGGTCCGCGTCCCTGACGTACTTACCGGCGTACTTCCCCGCCTCCTCCGTGAAGACCGCCTGGTCGTCTATCGGGTTGAAGACGGGGAGTCCCCTCCTCCTGGCGACCTCGAAGTCCTCCTCCCCGTTCGCCGGGGACAGGTGCACGATGCCGCTCCCCGTCTCGGGGTCGACGAAGCCATCCGCGATCACGAAGTGCACTCTCCCCTCCTCCGCCAGCCTCCTCTGGCCCGGGACCTCGTCGGCCAGGGGCGGCTCGTACCTGAGGCCCTCCAGCTCCCTCCCCGCGACCCTCCTGAGGACGGGCCTCCCCGAGAGCCCGAGGTCCGCGATCCTCCCCTCGGCCACTACCCACACCTCCCCCCCGACGTCCACGTACGCGTACGTCGCGTCGGGGTTCACGCCCACTAGCTCGTCCGTGACTACCGTGAAGGGCATGGTGGTCCACACGACCAGGTAGGTGTTCCCGGAGCCGGCCACCCTCACCTTGTAGTACACGGACGGGTCCTCCAGCATCTCGTAGCTGGACGCGACCTCGCTGTGGCTCAGCGACGTCTGGCAGCTCGGGCAGTAGGCCACCACGCGGTACCCCTCGCCCAGGACCCCGGACTCCCAGGCCCTCCTCAGGTACTGCCACTCCCTCTCTATGTACTCGTCCCTGTACGTCCAGTAGGCGCGGTCGTAGTCGAACATCATGCCGAGGAGCCTGTCGGCCCTCCTCCAGGCCTCGTTGTACTTGTGGACTATCTCCTTGCACTTCCCCACCAGCTCCTCGACTGACGCCCTCCTGAGGACCTCCGCCTTGCTCCCCGTCAGCCCGAGCTCCCTCTCCGCCTGGAGCTCGACCGGCAGCCCCTGGGTGTCCCAGCCGGCCCTGAAGACCACCCTCCGGCCCCTCATGGTCTCGAGCCTGAACCAGACGTCCTTCAGCATCCTCCCCCTGATGTGCCCCACGTGCGGCTCGCCGTTCATCGTGGGCGGGCCCTCGACGAAGCCGACTACCTCGCCCCCGCGCGACTCGAGCGCCCCCCTGACCCCGTCGGACTCCCAGATGCGCCTGACCTCCTCCTCGAGCTCCTTCAGCGACGGCTTACCCACGGAGAGGGCGCCGGGTCGAGCCGATAAAAGCGTTAGCGACCACACATTTATAGCGGCGATGCCGCGCCCGCCCGTGTCGGGGTGGCGCCGCTCCTACTTCGTCCGCTGGTTCCTGCTCGGCTCGCTCGTGGGGCTGATATCGGGCGCGGCCGCCCTCGCCCTGCACTACCTGACCGTCGCGGTGAGGTCGTTGGCGCTGGGGTCCCTGGGCTTCCGGGTGAGCCCCCCGTCCATCCCCGGGCCCCCCGGGGGCCTGGCGTTCCTGGGGATAGCCGCGGCCGCCGGGCTAGCGTCCGGGCTGCTGACGGAGGCGGCGCCCGAGGCCAGGGGCTCCGGCATAGATAGCGCGATAGCGGCGTACCACGAGCTGGGGGGAGCTATCAGGAGGGCCGTCGCGCCCATAAAGCTCCTGGCGTCGTCGATAGTCATGGGGGCCGGCCTGAGCGCCGGCGACGAGGGCCCCATCGCGCAGGCATCGGCCGGATTCGCCTCCTGGGCCTCGGACCTGATGGGCCTGGGCCCGGGCGAGAGGAGGGCGCTCGTCGGCGTGGCGATAGGGACCGGAATAGGCACGATATTCAAGACGCCGATAGGCGGGGCATTCCTCGCCGCGGAGATACTGTACAGGAGGGACTTCGAGTACGAGCTGGTGTTCCCGGCATTCGTCGCCTCGGCGGTCGGGTACACGATATACGGCGCGGTCACGGGGTACGGGCCGATCTTCGGCTTCTACACCGCGCCCTTCGATCCGGCGCGCCTCCCGCTCTACGCCCTCCTGGGGGTCCTCTGCGGGCTCGTGGCCATAGTCTACGTTAGGGCCTACAACGCCGCCGAGGACGCCTTCTCGGCGGCCCGGGTGCCGCGCTGGGCGAGGCCCGCCCTGGGGGGCCTCGCGGCGGGCGCGATCGCGCTGGCCTTCCCGGAGGTCATGGGGACGGGCACCTCCTGGACCGCCGAGCTCCTCTCGCCCTCCGCGCCCGCGCTGTACGCGGGGGCCGGCCTCCTGATCCTCGCGGCGCTCCCCTTCGCCAAGATCGCGGCCACCTCCCTCACCGTGGGGTCCGGGGGGAGCGGCGGGGTCTTCGCGCCCGGGATATTCGTGGGCGCCGCGACCGGGCTGCTCTTCGGGGCGCTGATGCATATGCTGGCGCCCTCGCTGGTCCAGTCGCCGGTGCCCTTCGCGATCGTGGGCATGCTGGCGGTCTTCGGGGCGGCCGGCAAGCTCCCCATATCCGTCACGGTCATGGTGGTCGAGATGACGGGGAGCCTCCAGCTCCTCCCCGCGGAGCTGATAGCGGTCACGATAGCGTACGTGGTGTCGGGGCCCGCCACGATCTACAGGTCGCAGAGAATGTCGCGCGCGGGCGCCGCCTGGCCCTCGCCATCGGCGGGGCGAGGCCTGACCTCCCTCGGCGCGCGATCGATGCGAGAGGTAGGTCTTTATCGCGAGCCTCACGTCGGAGGATTTGACTGTCTTCCTCCCGGCGTGAGTGGCGAACTCGACCGCCCTCTTCGCGATGTCCAGCCCTATCTCCTCCAGGGCCCCGCGGAAGTCCTCTATGGCGTCCTCGCCCACGCGCTCGGCCCCGGCCTTCTTGAATATGCGATATATTGCGGCCGCACCGAAGTCCGGTTCGGACATCATGTCACCCCGGAATCGGCTGAATCTGGCTCATATAAAGCTCTTTTGGCCATATCTCCCGATTTCTGCGAGATCCGACCATCCAGACTCCATAATCGGGAGATGTGCCGCGCGTCCGCGCGCAGCCATCGGCCACGTCCCCTCAAGCCGATAGATGAGCCTAAATCTGAGGGGAGCCCCCGCTCAACGCGGATCCGGGGGCCCGCTCCACATGGTCGCCCGCGCGGTCCGCTGATTTCCCGGGCCTCGGGCCGATCCTGAGCGGGGAGCGCGCCCCGGGCCTGGCCTTCCACTAATGAGTCCTATTCATCGGGAGGCCCCTCCGCAGGCGCCGCTGCCTCAGGAGGATCGAGGCGTCCGGCCGCGCGGGCCTCGCGTTCGAGGGCCGGGACCTGAAAGGCTGCTGAGAGGGGCTCGCCGACGTCGCGGCTCTCAGGCGACGCCGCAACGGGGCGCGGCCCCTTCGTCCCCAGGAAGATTTTTAATCGTACTCCCCGGAGCCGAGACAATGGCAAGGCTCCGCATGATCGCCGAGGAGCTGCTCAGGCGCTACCCTGACAGGTTCACCACGGACTTCGAGCACAACAAGAGGGCGCTGGAGGAGCTCGTGGAAGCGGAGTCCAAGTACGTCAGGAACGCGCTGGCCGGTTACATCACCAGGTACATGAGGAGGATCAGCGCCGCGGCGGAGGCCGCCTCCCCGTCGGAGCCCGGCGAGGAGGCGGGCGGGTCGGAGGCGGGGGCCGCCTCCACTTGAGCGGGCTCCGGGCAGTGGAGCTGAGCGGCCTGGGGATCCGCCTGGGATTCGCCCCCCTCGGGGCCTTGAGGCAGCACGAGGAGGTCTTCGCCGACGCGGCGCGCTCCCTGGCGCTCGCCATGGAGTCGGAGGGCGTGCTGCTGGACCCCCTGATGGTCGACTCGTCCACCCTCGCGGTCCTGGACGGCGCCCACAGGGCCTCCGCGCTCGCGTCGCTCGGCGCACGCTGGGCGGCCGTCGCGGCCGTGGACTATGGGTCACCTGAGATCTCGGTTGGCCGCTGGCTCAGGGCAATCGATCCGGGCGCCGCCCGCGAGGCGGCGCTCTCGCTGGGCATGGCGGAGGAGGGCCCCGAGGCGGCGCGCTCCGCGGTCGATTCCCACGGGCCGCGCGTCGCGGTTCTGATGCCGGGCGGTCCCTCCTACTTGGGCCCGGCCCTCGGGAGCGCCCTCGAGGCGCACAGGCTCGCCAGGTCCATATGGGCGCGCCCCGGATCGCATCCCGAGCTCATCCCTGACGATGAGGTGGGGAGGGCCCTGGAGTCCGGCCGCGCGGTCATATATGTCAGCGCCCCCTCCAAGCTGGACGTCCTGCGGGCAGCGTCCTCGGGGGAGCTCTTCCCCCCGAGGAGCACGAGACACCGCTTCGGCGCCAGGCCCCTGGGGCTGGGCGTCCCCCTGGGCGTCCTGAGGTCCGACTCCGAGCCCGACCTCTCGCCCCTGGAGGAGGCCGCGCGCTCCGCCGTGCTCCAGCCCGGCGATGAGGGGCATCGGGGCGAGAGGCCGCTCATCGTCAGATGGGCCGCGCGGGGGCGATGCGCTTGATGGAGGCGCTGGCCTTCGCGCGCGCGGTGCGCTGCGACTCGGCGCCGGGCGACTGGCCCCCGGGCTGCACGGTCCAAGTGGTGCCGTGCCGCCTCCTGCCGGGCCTGGAGTTCGCGCTGATAGCAGCCGCGCAGGCGCGCGAGTCCAGGAGGAGAGGGATCTGCGTCGCCAGGAGCGCCGAGCTAGACCTGCTCCTGAGGCTGCTGCGCACCGACAGGATAGAGGCGGCGCTGGCCGCGGTCCGCGGGGCAGGGCGGGAGGAGTGCTGCGTGGTCGCGGGCTACGGGGGCGGCGCGTGCTCATCGGCGCTCGACTCGCTCCCGGAGCCGCCCTCGGTCGAGTGGGCCGGGGGCGACTGGAGGCTGATGGTCGAGGAATCGGCCCTCGTCGGGTCCCGCCCATCTCCTTGTGAGGGAGTTCTCGACGCCCAGGAGGTCCATGACCCTCCCCACCACCGAGTCCACGAGGTCCTCGATGGTCCTGGGCCTCCCGTAGAACCCGGGGGATGCGGGCATCACTATCGCCCCGGCGGACGATGCCCTCAGCATGTTCTCTATGTGGATGGTGCTCAGCGGGGCCTCCCTCACCAGCAGGATCAGCCGCCTCCTCTCCTTCAGGTGCACCATCGCGGCCCTCACCAGAAGGTTGTCCTCCACCCCGTGGGCTATCGCCGCCAGGGTCCTCATGCTGCAGGGCGCTATCGCCATGCCGTCGGTGCGGAAGCTCCCGCTCGAGATCGGCGCGTCCAGATCCCGCTCCGAGTACACCCTGGCCCCCCGCAGGAGGTCCTCCAGCGGCGCGTCCAGCTCGTACCTCGCCGTGAGGCGGGCGGCGTCGCTCACGACCGCGTAGACCTCATGTCCCGCCGACGCCAGCGCGTCGACGAGCCTGACCCCGTAGATGGCGCCGCTGGCCCCGCTCATCCCCACGACGTAACGGCCCAAGTCGGCCTGGATGCGGCGGCCGGCCTTTAAAGGGTGCCGGAGTCGGCGCTCTGGCAGAGGACCTGAAGGAGAGGGGGGTCAACAGGGCGCCGTTCACCACAATACTCAGGAATCCCGCGTATCGCCTGGGGATGATCTCCGGCGCGCTCGCCATGACGGGCATAGCCTGGGTCTACGGCCTGACACTTGGATTCTATCCGACCGTCCTCTCCTCTGACTCCCTCCCCGCCCTAAAAGGGCGAGGATTCCCCGGGATTCCGGGGCGGGGTCTCGTCGGTTACGCCCCCTTGACGGGCGCTACTCCGCCGTGGTCCACGGGGAAGGAGAGCGGCCTCCTGACCGCGGCCGGTATCGAGCCCGCGCCGCGCCTCAGTATGTTCAGAGCCCCGTTCAGGTCGCTGTGCAACTTATGCCCGAGCGGGCAGGTGACCACGCCCCTCGGGCCCCTCGCCACCTCCACGCCGTGCATCGCGCAGTGATTCGAGGTGTTGTACTCCAGGACCTCGTACACGCGGATTCCATACTCCTGGGCCTTCAGCTCGATCGCGTCCATCAACTTGCGGTAGGTCCAGAGGTTGGAGGTGAGCTTGTTCCCCCTGTCCTGCGCTATATCGTGGGGATAGCCCAGGTAGATCCTCGACACGCCGAGCTCCCAGAGGCTCCTCACCAGGTGGCCGGCCAGGTTCCAGTACAGGTGCGTAATGCGCCCCGCGAGCTTCCGGAACAGCCTCCGCTTCTTTCTACTGAGCCTAAGGAACTCCTCATCGTCGCCGCCCTTCCTCGCCTCGTCCGCCTCGGACTGCACCTCAGCTATTTTCCTAGTGAGGTGGAAGAAGTCCTCCTTCGCCCTGGACCCCCTGTAGAGGAGCCAGGCGCCGCCACTCGTCACCGCGCTCGCCAAAATGTTGATCCCGAGGTCCACCCCCGCGGCCACCTTACCCTTCGGCTTTGCGATCCGGATGGACCTCCTCTTCCCGTGGACAATATGCTTCGACCCATTACCATTCCTAGTAGTCTCAACTCCGACCTCCACCGGTATGGAGGCGTACCAGGCCCCCCTCGCCTCATCGTAGCGTATCTCCAGCCTACCCTGCTTGCCGTACCACCTCAACCTACCCGCAAAATTGATTTCGAGGCCGAAGTCCTTGAGGATGGGTTTGTGATTTTGCTCGTCCACGACATATCTGTCCTGCCTGACGACCAGGAGGAGCCCCCTCTCCTTGGTCTCCCTGTCCTTCCAGTACTTTGGTGGGCTGACGCGCTTCATGTGGGGCGGCAGCTTCCCCTCTTTCCTCAGCTTCAATAGTGAGAAGAACGAGCTCCATGCCTCGTTGTTCTTCTGCAGGACCGCCTGGGCGTTGACGCCAAGCATACTCTTGTACCTCTCATAGTATCTGTCCCACGTCCCCTCGAGGTCCACCTTCTCCCCGCGGAAGAACTGCTGCCTCCTCTCGTAGTTGACCTCATTGAATAGCCTCGCCGAGAGATCCGCCAGCCTCCTGAGCTTCCTCTCTTGGAAGCCACTCGGCAGGAGGCGGACCACGTTCGTCCTCCTGCTCGTGTACTTGACTTCTTGGATGCTCGCCTCCGGTATTGCGGGAGGAATCGGCTCCCGCCCCTCATCCTCGAGAAGTTGACCGGAGGCGAGCATCCGGAGTGAAAAATGGAGGCTTGAGTTTAAAAGCTTTCACTCCGTCCCTAGAAGGGGCGAGGTTTGCCGTTTTATCACGGGTTCCTCCAGTTCCCGTACTTCCTCTACGTCGTCATAGTTGCAATCCTGGTCTCACTTGCAGGATACCTGATATCGGGAGCGCTGAGCGACCTCATAGGCAGGAGGAACACGATGATCGGGTTCTCAATAGCCGCCCTGGTCGCCGCGGTCCCGATCGCATATCTGATAATGGGGCGCGCGTACGGCTTCTACGGCGTCCTGGTGACGGCGAGCGTCCTGGCGTTCCTGACGACCGGCATCTACGGCGTCATCCCCGCCTACCTCTCCGAGAAGTTCTCCACGGACGTCAGGAGCACCGGCGTGGGCTTCTCGTTCAACGGCGGGTTCATAATCGGCAACTGGAGCACCGCCATACTGCTGCTCCTCACGTCCATGACCGGCGCCGCATTCTACGCGTACTGGGGCGCCTTCATAGTGGTGGGCGAGCTGTTCATACTGGCATCAGCCCTGATGTCGCCGGAGACCAGTGGCGCGGAGCTCGGCTGAGGCGACCGGGGCGCGGGTGCGCAGCCCCAACGTCACGCTTAAATCAGCGGTTCGCCGCGGATGGCGCGCTCCGGTAGTATAGACCGGCCAAGTATGCCGGCCTCTCGAGCCGGTGACCCGGGTTCAAATCCCGGCCGGAGCACCATCACGCGTGGGGCTTTACACTGACGCGTCAAACTTTCGGGTGCAAACGGTCCGGCGCTTATCTCCACCATAGATAGGATTCCACTCTACGTAGGCGCACGCAGGTACGCATCAGCGTGCCTGTCGTACGCGTAGAGCTTGGGCTTCACGGCATCATACAGGCCCCTCGCGAGTTCATCGGGGCCCCTCCGCTCCGCCCCCGTCAGGGGGTGCCCGCCCACCAGCGATGGCAGGACGTTCTCGTCCCACCGCTCGCGCCGGTGGGGAACCCCCTCCATCCTCAGGTGGAGGTTGATGGCCGCGTTCAGCTGCCTGTCCATGGTGAGGCCGCAGCGCTCGCACCTGAGGACCGCGCTCCCCCTCAGGTCTCTGTTCTCCCACCCGCATCTGGAGCACGCGTCCGAGGTGTGCCGCGGCGGCACCTCCACCGCGCCCTCGACCCTCCCGGCTATGGACCTCCAGTCCGCCCTCGTTATCCCCCTGTTCCGCGCCCTGCTCCTCCTGAGCATCCTCCGAGGCCTCAGCCCCTCGAAGCCGTTCACCTCCGCGAGCGATCCTATGACCCTGGCTATCTCAATGACGTGCTTCCGGGCCCTGTTCCTCTCCCTCCTAGAGCACTTCGCGAGCAAGCGCCTGCCCCTCTTCAGTCCCCCCAGCTTCCTCTGGACCGACCTCCGCTTCTCGAACGAGGATATGCGGACCGTGGTCAGGGCCCTGGTGTCCATCCTCACCCACCCGGTCTGCGGAGCTGCTGCGCGGTGACGTTGCGGACGCGGTATCGCGGCGCAGGTTCCATGATCTGAAGAGGGCCGGCGCCGGGCTGATGGTCACCGCCTGCCCCATATGTCACGCGAACCTGGACAAGGATGGATCGGCGGTCGACGCATCGGAGGTCCTAGCGGGCGCGGCGGGCGTCAGCCCGCTCAGTTCCTCATCAGGGCATTGAAAGGCGCCATCTCCTGATCACGCGGCTCCCGATACGCGCTCCAAGCGATCGGTCCACCTCTCGAACGTCCGCGCGAGAATCCCTTTTAAGCGATGGTCGCGTCCTCCGTCCGCATGCTTAGGGTGACGATAAATTCCCAGACCCCTCCCGTGAGGTTCAACATCACCTATCAGCAGATGATGGAGAAGTACGGGGAGCTGGATCTCCCCGTGGACATCTCCAGGCTGGATCCCTGGGACTACCAGGCCACGGTCGGCGGCGTCTCCCGCATGATGATCCAGCTCTCGAGGTTCCTCGGCATCTCGCCGACATGGGTATCCCTGGGTCCCGGATATCCGCCCTCCGCCAGGTTCGGCGATATATTGGTGAGGTATGTGGACCTCGGTCCCCGGGACCTGGCCGGGTTCACGTCGTTCAAGGAGGGCATATATGGAGAGTCCCACGGGCTCTTGAAGTACGAGTTCGATCCCCGCGACTACATCTCCTACACGATGTACAACTGGGAGTCCGCCAAGCTGCTGCTGGACGAGTTCGATAGAACCGATGTCTACTTGGTGAACGATTTCCAGCAGCTCTTGGTCGGGGGGATAATAGGCCCCTCCGCCCCCGCCGCGCTCTGGTACCACATACCGCTCGTGCCCGAACACTTGGGACCGAGGATGGCGCAGTTCCTGAGGAGGTCCATGGAGGGTTTTGACGCCACGATACTCAGCACGAGGAGGGATCTGGAGGGCCTGATAGCCCTGGGCGCGGGCGCGAACGTCAAGCAGGTGTATCCATTCATAGATCCCGACTCCCTGCGCCCGGGCCCCGAATCCGCGGCGGAGAACGTGCTCGAGCGCCTCGGCGTCGGCCCGGACGAGAGGGTGGTGCTGCTGGTGGGGAGGATGGACCCGATAAAGAGCCAGGACGTCGCTGTGAGGGCGATGGCGGGCGTCGACGCGAAGCTCGTGCTGGTGGGCGACGGCAGCTTCACCAGCTCGGCGCTGGGCCACGGCAAGGCGGGGGAATGGGCCTCGCGCCTAATGTCGCTCGCGAGGGAGCTCGGGGTCGATTCCAAGGTGAAGTTCGCCGGATACCTGGGGGATGATGAGCTGTACGCGCTCTACGCCAGAAGCGATGCCGTCGCGCTGACGTCGAACCTGGAGGGATTTGGCCTCACCGTGTGCGAGGCCTGGAGGTTCGGCAAGCCGGTGGTCGTCAGCAGGGGCGCGGGCGTCTCGGAGCTCGTCATAGACGGGGTGAACGGCTTCCTCTTCGGACAGGGCGATCCGGAATCCCTCGCCTCCGCCCTGGGCAGGGCACTCTCCGCGGGGCCCGACGTCGGCGAGGCCGGGAGGGCCACGATGGAGCAGAGGTGCAGCCTGAGGTCGAACGCGCCGAAGCTCATGGAGATCCTGGAGGACGCGTACTCAAAGTACTCGGGGACTCGCCCTTGACGTGCAGCGCGCCGCGCATCGACCACGGATTCCTCTCCAACGGATACGGCGCCGCCCTCATATCCAGGGACGCCTCCGTCGAATGGCTCTCAGTCCCGAGGTTCGACTCGCCCCCGATATTTTGCTCCCTCCTCGACGAGGACTTGGACTGCGCCCTCAGGATCCGCGCCGTGGGCGCCGCGCCGGCCGGGAGGCACTACATACGCGGATCGCTGGCGCTCGAGACGGTCCTCAGGGCCGACGGCGGCACCGTGAAGGTGAGGGATGTGATGCCCAGGTCGGAGCCGGCCCTCATGAGGCTCATCGAGAGCGAGGTCCCCATAGAGCTCACGGCTAACCCAATGTTCGGCTACGGGCTCATCAATCCCGCGTACGAGCAAAAGGACGACGGAGCGCTCTTCGCGGATCCGACATCGGAACAGTCCCTCGAGATCAGGATCAGGTGGTCATCCCCGCCGGCCGCGGCCGGGAGGGGCAGGTGGAGGCTGGAGCCCGGCTCCGGCCACGTGATGGTCCTCTACTCCGCCGAGAGGGGATACGGACTCTTCAGCCCGAAGGCCGATGTGTACGCGGCGCCGGACGAGGCCCTCGGGTCCACGCTCAACTACTGGCGGTCCGAGCTCGGGATGAGCGCGATCACCCCTCCCGGATGGGCCCGCAGGGTGTATACGACGTCCCTCAAGGTCCTCCTGGGCCTCAAGTACGCTCCCTCGGGGGCGCTCGTCTCCTCGCCGACGACCTCGCTGCCCGAGTCGGTCGGTGAGGGGAGGAACTGGGACTACAGGTTCGCCTGGGTGAGGGATTCGAGCGTCGCCGCCGAGGCGCTCGTGGCGGCCGGCCTCGTCGTGGATGCCAGGGAGGTGCTGGACTTCCTCTTCAGCGTGCTGGATCCCTCGAGCAAGCCGTTCAACTACGTGCTGTTCTCCGTGGACGGATCCCCTCCGCCCCCGGAGAGGGAGCTCGGGTGGCTCTCCGGGTTCGCGTGCTCCAGGCCGGTGAGGAGCGGGAACGCGGCCGCGCTTCAGCTGCAGCTGGACATCGAGGGCGAGTTCATGGCGGCGCTCAACTCGTATTATCGCGCTACGGGCGACGTCGAGTACCTGAGGGGACGCTGGTGGGCCGTGGAGTCCATAGCGAGGTACGTCATGAGGAACTACTCGAGGCCGGACGCGGGCATATGGGAGGAGAGGGGGATCGAAAGGCACCACACCCACAGCAAGGTCATGATGTGGTACGCGCTGCACGCGGCATCGGAGATGGCCAGGGACCTCGGGGAGCTCGATGAGGCCGGGAAATGGTCGGCCGCGGCCGCCTCCCTCAGGGAGTGGATACTCGAGAACGCATGGAGCGATGCCGACGGGTCATTCGTGAGCTACCCGGGATCGCACGACGTCGACGCGTCGCTGCTCGTCATGCCCATCTATGGCTTCGTGGAGGCGAATGACCGGATGTTCGCTTCGACGCTGCAGAGGATTGAGGAGGAGCTGGTCGACGACGGCCTCGTCTACAGATACAGGCGCGATTTCCTCGGGCCGGCGAGGCACCCGTTCGCGCTGGCGGGAGCCTGGATGGCGCGCGCCAAGCTCAGGCTTGGCGATCGCCGCGGCGCCGAATCATACCTGAGGAAGCTCGCGTCATGCGCGAACGACCTGGGCCTGCTCGGGGAGCATATAGACGCCGGGACCTGTGAGGCGAGGGGGAACTATCCTCACGTGTTCTCCCACGCGGGCCTCATACATGCGATCGCGGAGCTGGTCGCGACCTAATTCCCGGCCCCGCGCGGCAGTTCGCGCAGCATCTCCCGCAGGATCTCGCTCCTGCACGCGCCCTGCGAGTTCCCCCGGCACCTAGCGGTCACCTTCAACACGTACCCGGTCTGGTCTACCTCGTCTATGCTCGTCGACAGCACCTCCTCGACCAGCTCGCACCTGGCGGCCGCGGCCGCCGCGCCCTTCAGCGCGCGATCCGGGTCCACGCCGGCCGGGACCCAGTAGCGCGCGGTCGTCACTATGGATCCCGAGTATCTCCTCAGCAGGGCCTGTATCAGCACGCTGTTCGGGACCTCGATCAGCGCGCCCTCGTCGTCCTCGAGCGCCGTGTAGAAGAGCCCCACGGACTTCACAACGCCCGTGAAGCCGTTCAGCAGGTAGTCGTTCGAGAAGTACTTGGGGGGATACGTGGGGAAGACGTTGCTGTATTGCCACGTCACTATCGTCACGCGCTGCCCCACCTCGAGGGGCCTGGTCACCGCGAGCGCAACCCCGGCTATCACGTTCGATAGCACTGTCTGGGCTGCGAGGCCCAGGATCACCGACGCGAACGCGGACCCCAGGATCACGGAACTCACGTCGACGCCCAGGGCCGCCGCGATCGCCACTCCCATGCCCGCGAACCACATAATCGAGATCAGGTTCCTGAGCGCCGACCTGGGGCCCCGCCCCATCGCGGGGAGCCAGCGGTCGATGAGCAGGAGCACTATCCTGAGTGCCACGTAGAGGACGACGGCCAGCGCCGCGGCCGCCGTTATCCTGTAATAGTTGACCGGCACCAGCGGCACGACGTATGTTACGGCGTATGCGACGGCGAGGGCAAACGCCAGGATTAAGAATAATAGATATAGATTATGATATACTCTGCGCAGCTCCGCGCTCATGCGTATGTTTCCGCGTCGCGGGGTATAAATAATGTTAGAGGTTTGGGGGGAAGCGGTAAAACTTCGACCTTCGGGGGGAGAAGAATTGCCGATCGAAAAATATATGTATAGTAATGCTATAATCCTTCGTGGAAAGTCCTGTGAATAACCCCTTCGGAGAAGGCATGCAGGATACTTCCACGGCAAAACCAATCCATGACCGGTTTGGAATGCCTCCACGCCCCGCCCCAGACGCTGTGGATAAAGGCGTGTCCGGATCGCGCGCAGACGGGGATGCGCGCGAGGGAGCACTGATACCCCCGGAGGGGCAACTCTGAGGGCGACAGAGACTCCAAACCTCCGAGCTTTAGCGAGGAGAGTATGCCAGTTTGTGCGCCCTGAGTAAACATTGGATCGGGCCCTACCTCACGCTCCATGGTTCCGGCGCCGGAGATCCGGCCGGGTATTGGGGGTGATATTAAAAACGGCAAACCTCGCCCTTCAGGACGGGGAGGATGTCAGGTCCGCTCTGCGCCGAGATCAGAATTCTGTATCGGCAACTATTTATCGGCGCGCGCCCCGGCCCCGGACGTGGAGACGCGCGGGACCAGCGTCGTGGAGAGGGCCGTCGAGCTGTTCTCCAAGCTCGACGCGGAGCTGGACGGCCTCGAGGCCGAGGTCCGCGCCTGGGGCAGGCAGCTCCTGAGCCAGGCCGACCGCCTATCGGCCGATGCCAGGGTCAGGCTGCTGGAGGCGGCGCGCGCCAGGGGCGAGGAGAGGCTCAGGGAGATTGAGAGGCGCGCGAACGTTGAGGCCGAGGAGATGCTGAGGGGCGAGGGGAAGAAGCTCGAGGATCTCAGGGCGGCCTTCGAGGCTAAGCGCGAGAGGCTGGTGGAGCTCGCGCTGGGGATGCTCCTCCCTCGGGAGGACTGATCCTTGCCCAGGCTCACCGAGTACGATGATGACGTCTACGCGATGACCAAGGCCTATTACTACAGGGGAACCCTGCTGGACAGGACCTTCTTCAAGCTGGCGGTCGGCTTCACGAGCGTCGAGGAGCTCTCCGAGAGGCTCAGGTCCACGCGCTACGGGCCCGTGCTGGGGGGTGTGAGGATAGCCAGCGCCAAGCAGCTGGAGAAGGTCCTGATGGGCAGCCTGGTGGACCTGCACTATCGCATGATGCGCCTGTACTCCTGTGGGGGAATACTCGCCGCCCTCTTCAGCCGCTACCTCTCCTGGGACGTGAAGGCCGTGCTCAGGGGGAAGGCGGTGGGGCAGCAGTACGAGCAGATACTCGAAGCCCTCTACATGAGGGCGGAGGAGCTCCTGGGGAGGCGCGACATGGTCGTCAGGGCGGCCGCCTCCAGGGACCTGGGGGGAGCCGTGATGGGCCTCTCGGGCACCGAGTACTACGGGGTGGCGCAGGAGGGCCTGAAGCTCTACGAGTCCACGGGGGACCCCGTGGCGTTCGACCTGGCGATAGACAGGTTCACCCTGGAGGGGATCGTCGATGCCGTGCTCAAGGGCGATGAGGACAGGCGCTCCTACGCCGGCAGGCTCGCGCTCACGATGGTGGACGAGTACAACCTGGGCCTCGCTCTCCGGCACGCCTCCGTGGGGCTCCAGCCGGCGCAGGCGGCCGGGCTCCTGCTGGCCAGGGGCAGCCTCTACCTGGAGCCGGATTCCCTGAGGAGGCTCATGTCGGAGGCGGCGCCGCCCTCGGCGTACGCCGAGCTGATCAGGAGGACTCCCTACGGACGGCACCTGAGGGGCGAGGACGTGGACTCCATACTGGAGTCGATCGCCCTGTTCAGGCTCCACGCGGCCGACGCCGCGTGGGCCACAGCCCCCATGGAGTGCGCGGTCCTGGTCGCCCTCGTCTTCCTCGTCGAGAACGAGGTCAGGAACCTCTCCGCGGTGGCCTTCGGGATAGAGAACAGGGTGCCGAGGGACAGGCTCTACGAGCTGCTCAGGCTGCCCGACTGAGCGCCGGCGCGCGGCGGCTGGGCGATCCTTAGCACAATCCTCTTGCCCCTCATGGACAGGGGGCGGAACATCCTCCCATTGCCCTCGTAGAACCTGATGAACCACTCATAGGCGTGCAGCCTTATATCCTGTATGTAGACCATCAATCCCTCCAGCGCCGCGACCCCCAGATTGCCCAAGATCCAGCCCGTGTAGCCCACGGCCGCCGCGAGCCCGGCGACCCCGCTCGGATAGAACATGTTTATTATGTAGAGGAGCGCTATGTGGACCATGAGGAGGACGGCGAGCCTCAGGTAGCTTATCGAATTGGAAATCATTTCTATGACGTTCACCAGCCAGTCTATGATGCCCTCCATATAGTTGCTCTCCAGCACCTTCGTGACTATCATCCCGATGGACGCCGCCAGCACTATGGGGAGCGTCACCTTGCTTATGGTCCCGGTCGTCACGCCGAGGGGAGTCACCTTGTTCCCCATGACGGCGCTGAAGCTGTACCCGGACTCCACGAACGCGTAGCCCCAGAACAGCGCGGCTATGTAGAAGGCGTACACCGGAATCTTCTCGATGGCGGCCTTCCTGAGGCCGCGCCCCCTGGCATCCTGGTAGAAGCTCAGCGTGTACGCCGACAGTATGTGGCCCACTCCTATGAGCAGCGCGAGCGCCAGCAGGAGATTCACCACGCTCGCGCTGTTCGCCATGACTACTTCGTGCGCGGGTATTATGGGGAGCTCTATCCCGTACACGCTGGGAACGCGCACTATGCTCCACAGCTCGCGCCCGAAGACCTCGCCATCGAGGGCGCCCATGATCGCGGCGCCGACGCCGAAGGAGATTATCATGTTGCCCCACCTCCTCAGGCTCTCGTATCCCCTGATCCTGAGGATCAGCCCCAGTATCATCAGCAGTATCCCATGCCCCAGGTCGCCGAACATGAAGCCGAAGAACGTCGGGAAGACGAACGATATTATCGTGGTAGGATCCACCTCCCTGGCCGAGGGGGGCCCCTGCTGGAGCGTTATCTCCTCGTAGTTCCTGCTGTATCTGTTGTTGCGGAGGAGCCCGGGCTCCTCCCCCGTCCGCTCCTCCACGCCCACCAGATATCCCTGGAACCTCTCCCGGAACTCACCCATCATGCTGACCGGCACGTAGCCCTCCAGGATCGCGAAGCGCTTCAGGTTGCTGGACCTAGCGCGCGTCACCTGGGACCTCACGAGCTCCGCGGCCTCAAGGAGCTCCTCAATCTCCCTCCCCCTCTCCCTGGCCTCCGCCTCCACCCTCCCGGAGATCTCGCCGATCTCCCTCCTGGCGGCCTCCAGCTCCTCCGATATCGCGCGATAGGCCTCGCTGGGGGAGCTCGGGTAGCCCTCCGGCAGCCTGAGGTAGGAGACCTCGAACGCCCTGAGGACGCGATCCACGTAGTCCCGGTTCTCCCTCGGAGCGATCACCACGCAGAGAGCGCGCCCCGCCTCCAGCGGCTCGCTGATCACCGCGCCCCTATCGCCCAGGCTCTCGGCGATCTCCCTCAGGTCGCCTCCGTCGGCAACGAACAGCTCCACGTAGAACCTGCGGATCCTCTGCAGCGACCTGAGGTCGACCCTCAGCTTGGAGAACGCGCTGAGGGTCGACCTCAGCCTCTCGAGCGACTCCGCGCGCTTGCTCGCTTGGTCGAGGCGCTCGAGGAGCGCCCTGAGCTCCCCAGTCTCCTCCCGCTCGCGCTCCTCGAGCTCCGCGACGAGCCCGGACACGTCGGCAGCCTCGATCACGCGCCTCCTGCCGGGCGGGTAGCCCTCGCGGAACGCGTCCATCACGCCGACGTCCCTCTTGAGGTGGAGCCTCTCCGCCAGCGAGAGGAGCCGGGAGTAGAGCTCGTCGACCCTCTGCGCCAGCTCGTACTCCAGGAATTCCTGCTCCCCCTCCGCGAAGTGGAAGTACTCGAACGACATCAGGTCGGATATGAGCTGCGTGACCTCCTCCTTGCTCGCCGCCAGCACCACGCGCTGGCTGCGCTCGACGGGCACGCCGCTGGCGCTCAGCGGCTCGGGATTTAACTTTTTTATAAGGGGTCCCTGGATGGTTCGCTGTTTGAGGGTCGTCGCAGTGGGCAGCAAGATCTTCGTCAACGCCTTCAGGCTCCTCGGCGCCGAGGGCGTGGAGGTCTCCGGGCCACGCGAGATGCTGGAGGCGCTGCGCCGCCTGATCGAGGACGGGAGCGTCGGGCTGATCCTCCTAAGCGACGACTTCGCGTCCGAGGTGGCCCAGGAACTGGCGGTGATCAAGGGGAAGTACGCAGTGCCGCTCATCTACGAGCTCCCCTCCCCCGGCGGTGAGCCGAGGGAGCTTGACTACATGGAGATGGTTAGGGGGATGATGAGCTCTTGAGCTCGGGCGCCGGGAGGACGGTCGTCGACGACGCCATAGAGCTGGAGAGGAGGAAGCTCGAGGAGATGCTGGGGTCGCTCGAGTCGGAGGCGATCGAGAGGGTGCTCAGGACCAAGGAGGCCGCGCGCCGGGAGCTGGACGAGCTGGAGCGCGAGTACTCGGCGAGGGCCGAGGGAGTGCGCTCCAGGATCCTGGGGATGGCCGAGATAAGGGCGAGGGCCGAGATGCTGAGGTTGCTCGATGAGGAGTCCGAGCGCGTCATGAGGTCCGCCATGGAGCGCATATCGTCGATGCCGCGCGACTCAAATTACGAGAGGATAATCGAGCTGCTCCTGGAAGAGGCGGCCGCGGCCGTCGGCTCCGCGGAGCTGGTCGTCAGGCCCGCCAAGCCCGACGTGGCCGTAGCCAAGAGGGCGATATCCAGGCTCTCGAGGACCAAGCGCTTCAAGGGGATCTCCATGGCGCTCTCGGAGGATGCGGTGGACTCAATAGGGGGCGTCGTCGTCTCGAGCGCGGACGGGAGGGTCTCCTACGATAACACGTTTGAGGCCAGGCTCGAGCGGTCGCGCGAAAACATTAAGGCGGCGATCCTCGGGGAGCTGAGGAGGTGAGGGGTCTAGATGGGCAGCGCGCCTCCCAAGGGCAGGGTGATATGGGTGAGCGGCCCCGCCGTCAAGGCGGACGGCATGTCGGGCGCCCGCATGTACGAGGTAGTGAGCGTGGGCGAGGACAGGCTGATAGGCGAGGTGATAAAGCTCCAGGGGGACACGGCGTTCATCCAGGTGTACGAGTCGACCAGCAACCTGAGGCCGGGGGAGCCCGTCGAGGGGACGGGCCGCCCGCTGTCTGCCGCGCTGGGGCCCGGGCTGATAGGCAGCATATTCGACGGCCTCCAGAGGCCGCTCAACCTGATAGCTGACATGGTGGGGCCCTTCGTGAAGAGGGGGGTCTCCGTCCCCAGCCTGCCGATGGGCAAGAAGTGGCACTACGTGCCCGCCGTGAAGCCGGGCGATGAGGTCGAGGGCGGGTCCGTGCTCGGGATAGTCCAGGAGACCCCCATACTCGAGCACCGCGTCCTCAGCCCCCCCGACCTCCCGAGGTCCAGGGTCGTCCAGGCGGAGCCCGAGGGCGACTACGACCTCGAGCACCCCGTAGTGACGGTCGAGGGCCCGAGGGGGAGGGAGGAGCTCAGGCTCTACCACTACTGGCCGGTGAGGCAGAAGAGGCCCTACAGATCGAGGCTGCCGCCCACGGTCCCGCTGCTGACCGGCCAGCGCGTGCTCGACACATTCTTCCCCCTCGCCAAGGGGGGAACCGCCGCGATACCCGGCGGCTTCGGGACGGGCAAGACTGTGACCCTCCACCAGCTCTCCTCCTGGGCGGACGCCAAGGTGGTCGTCCACGTGGGCTGCGGCGAGAGGGGGAACGAGATGACGGAGGTCCTGGTCAAGTTCCCGGAGCTGAAGGATCCCTATTCCGGGAGGCCGCTGATGGAGAGGACCGTCCTGATAGCGAACACGAGCAACATGCCGGTGGCCGCTAGGGAGGCCAGCATATACACGGGTGTCACTATAGCGGAGTACTACAGGGACATGGGGTACGACGTCCTCATGGTGGCGGACTCCACTAGCAGGTGGGCCGAGGCCCTGAGGGAGATAAGCGGCAGGCTCGAGGAGATGCCTGCCGAGGAGGGATTCCCGCCCTACCTGGCCTCCAGGCTCGCCGAGTTCTACGAGAGGGCGGGCCGCGTGGAGGTGCTGGGGAGGCCCGAGAGGACGGGGTCCGTGACGATCGCCGGCGCCGTCTCGCCGCCCGGAGCGGACTTCACGGAGCCCGTGACCACGCACACGCTCAGGTTCGTCAGGGTCTTCTGGGCCCTCGACACCGGGCTGGCTTACTCCAGGCACTACCCGGCGATAAACTGGATGCTGAGCTACTCGGGCTACCTGGACTCCGTCCAGGGATGGTGGGAGGGGAACGTGGACAAGGACTGGAGGTACCTCCGCGACAGGGCCTACGAGGTCCTCCAGAGGGAGGACGCCCTGAAGGACATAGTTAGGCTCCTGGGCCCGGAGGCCCTGCCGGACGAGGAGAAGCTGGTCCTGGACGTCGCGAGGCTCCTGAAGCTCGGATTCCTCCAGCAGAACGCCTACGACCCGGTCGACAGCTACGCCAGCCCCAGGAAGCAGGTCGCCCTCCTCAGGCTCTTCGTCGAGTTCTACAACAGGGCGCTGGACGCCCTGGACAAGGGCGCCAGGATCGAGGACGTGCGCGCCACGAAGGTGGCGTCCCTCCTGCCCAGGCTGAGGTACGAGGTCCCCGAGGACCAGCTGGAGAGGCTGGAGGAGGTGAGGAAGCAGCTCCACGCCGAGTTCGACGCGCTGCTCTCGGGGGTGGTGAAGGAGGTTGTCTAGCTGGGGCGGGGTAGAGTACAGCAGCATCAGGGAGATCAGGGGCCCACTGATGGTCGTGGAGGGCGTCGACAGGGCGGCCTACGACGAGCTCGTGGAGATAGAGCTCCAGAGCGGCGAGAAGAGGCTGGGCAGGGTCCTGGAGACGGGGCTCGGGATGGCGGTCGTCCAGGTGTTCGAGGGCACCACGGGCCTCTCCACGCGCGGCCTGAGGGCCAGGTTCCTGGGCAAGGTCCTGGAAATGCCCGTTTCGCCCGACGTCCTGGGGCGCGTATTCGACGGGCTCGGGAGGCCCCTCGACGGCCTGCCGGCCCCGGTGGGCGAGAGCAGGCTCGACGTGAACGGGTCCCCGATAAATCCCGCCAGCAGGGACTATCCGGAGGACTTCATACAGACCGGCATCTCCGTCATAGACGGCATGCTGACGCTGGTCAGGGGGCAGAAGCTCCCCATATTCTCCGGGTCCGGGCTCCCCCACAACATGCTCGCCGCCCAGATAGCCAGGCAGGCCACGGTCAGGGGCGGGGAGGAGTTCGCTGTGGTCTTCGCCGCCATAGGGGTCCAGCATGACGAGGCCGAGTTCTTCCGCAGGTCCCTGGAGGAGTCGGGCGCCCTGAAGCGCAGCGTGCTCTTCCTGAACCTCGCGGACAATCCGGCCATGGAGAGGATAATGACCCCCAGGGTGGCGCTCACTGTGGCCGAGTACCTGGCGTTCGAGCTCGACATGCACGTCCTCGTCATACTGACCGACATGACGAACTACGCCGAGGCGCTCAGGGAGATAAGCGCGGCCAGGGAGGAGGTCCCCGGGAGGAAGGGTTACCCCGGCTATCTCTACACGGACCTGGCGACCATATACGAGAGGGCCGGGAGGATAAAGGGGAAGAAGGGCTCCATAACCCAGCTGCCGATACTCACGATGCCCAGCGACGACATAACCCATCCGATACCCGACCTGAGCGGGTACATAACGGAGGGCCAGATAGTCCTCAGCAGGGAGCTCCACAGGAAGGGGATCTACCCGCCGGTCGGGGTCCTGATGAGCCTGAGCAGGCTCATGAAGGACGGCATAGGGGAGGGCAAGACCAGGGCGGACCACCAGGAGGTGAGCAACCAGCTCTACGACGCATACTCCAGGGCGGTGGACCTTAGGACCCTCGCGGAGATAATCGGGAGGGGAGGGCTCTCGGAGGTCGACCTGAAGTACCTGGAGTTCGGCGACGCTTTCGAGCGCACGTTCCTGAGCCAGTCCTACAACGAGAACAGGAGCATAGAGAGGACGCTGGACCTCGCGTGGGAGGTCCTCTCGATACTGCCGGAGGGCGAGCTGACCAAGGTGAAGCGCGCCAACATAGAGAAGTATTACAGGGGCAGGCGCGAGGGCGGATGAGCTACCTGCAGAGGGTGCAGCCCACAAAGCTGCAGCTGATAAGCCTGAAGAGGAACGTCGCGGTCTCCAAGCGCATACGCAAGATACTGGAGGACAAGAAGGAGGTCCTGCTGCGCGAGCTCACCGAGAACGTGGAGAAGGCCAAGAGCATAAGGCGCAAGCTGTCCGAGGACCTGCTGGGCGCGTACGAGCACCTGCTGGCGGCCTACGCTGACATGGGCGCGACGAAGCTGGACAGCATAGCGGGATCTACCAGGGGCAGGCTTGACGTGGAAGTCCGCGTGAAGAGGGTGATGGACGTCAGGATACCGGTGCTCGTGATGACCGGCGGGGCATCCACGGCTAGGTACGGCGTCGTTGACACGAGCCCCGAGCTGGACGAGGCGGTCCGCAAGCTCTCCTCGTCCCTGGCGGACATCCTGAAGGCCGCGGAGGTGGAGAACACGATCTTCAGGATAGCGGCCGAGCTCAAGAGGACCCAGAGGCTGATAAACGCGCTCGAGTACATAATAATACCCAAGTACGAGCGGGACATCAAGCTCATATCCACCATACTCGAGGAGCGCGAGCGGGAGGAGTTCGTCAGGCTCAAGAAGCTTAAATATGTGATCGAGGGGAGGCGCGCCCAGCGATGAGCGACGAGGTGGAGTCCTCATTCGGCGGCGTCGTGGAGGAGATCAGGAGGATGAGGGAGGCCCAGGCAGAATCCGTGGCCAAGCGCCTTGAGGAGATACGCGAGAGGTACTTGCGCGCCCTGCGCGAGCTCCAGGCGAGCTCGGGCGCCTGAGCCCTTCTCATCCGCGGGCTTAGCTGGATCCTCCACGCGATTCATCACAAACTAGCTCACGGATCCCATGCTGTCGGGGCCCTTCCGGCCGTTGCCCGCGCTGTTCGTCAGCAATTCCCGGGCCTCAGGACCAGTTCCTCTTCATCCGGGGGCTCGTCCTCGGGTAATTAGGCATCGAGGAAGGGATGAGGCGATGGACATTCCTCCCCGGCGGGGAGCTCGGGGGCGAGCCCGAGGATAAGTTCGAGGGCGGGGACCCGGTGATGCCCCCGTTGCTGGACGGGCCGCGCCCGATCCCCCGCTCGGGTGGGAGGTGAGCTTAAGGTGACGGAGCAGCCCCCGCGCAATAATGCTTAAAGAGACCCCGTTTCCAAGGCGGTCGCGATGCTAGAGTATGCGCTCCTCCTGATGCTTCAGTCGGCCGTGAGCTCGAGCTACTTTGCGCAGGGCATGGGCCTCCTGGCGGCAGGCCTGGCCTTCGGGCTGGCCGCTGTGGGCGCAGGAATAGCCATGGCCAGGATAGGTTCCTCTGGCCTCGCGGCGACGGCGGAGAAGCCCGAGCTCCGCACGTGGAGCATAGTGATACTCGCATTCGGCGAGACGATTGCCATATACGGCATAGCCATAGCCATACTAATGCTGGGCCGCCTGCCCAGCTGAGCGAGGTCCGCCCTGTCCCGCCTCTCCAAAGTTCGATTTAATAGTTCCCGTCCCATCGCAGCACGCCCCTGTTCACCAGCTCCTCCGTCAGCTTGAACGAGAGCAGCATCGCCAGGAAGAGCACCGTCACCGAGATCGCTATCGATGCGGCGAGCGCCCCGACGGACCCCAAGGGGCGCTCCAAGCGCCAGAAGGACTCCACCAGCGCGGCCGCGGAGCTGCCCCCTATGGTCGCGGCGAGCGCGAACGCGTAGAGGTGGCGCACCACGCGGCCCCTGCGCCCGGGCATGCCTGGGAGATCGACCCCTCACCTATAAAGCCGGCGTTGGGGTCGATCTCGGAAGGGTCTGAGGGCCAGCGAGATGTGCTGGGGCCCCGGCGCGACGCCCGTGAGGGTCCTTCCCCTCTCGGAGGAGAAGAAGGCCGCGAGCCTGGCCGCGTCCAGCAGGCACCGGGGGTCGGCGGCGCGGCAGGTCCCCTCCTGCTTCCTCCTGACGAACCTGTAGGCGGCCCTGAAGACGGAGAACCTCCCGATCAGCTCGCGCTCGTAGGACTCGGCGCTGAAGCCGCCCGAGGCCAGGTGGCCGGCCAGGGCCTCGGAGGACTCCAGGCTGGGTAGGATGCCCTCCCCCAGCACCGGCAGGACCGCCCCGGCGGCCTCGCCCACTGCCACTATGGTCCTCTCCCCCTCGAGCCTCCACATGGGCCTCAGGATCCCCGGCGGCGAGATCCTTATCGGCCTACCGTCCCTCGAGATCACTTCGTCCGGGGGGTGCTCACCCAGGAACTCCGAGAGCCGGCGCAGGTGATCGTGGTTCAGGTCGCCGGCGCCCACGAAGAACCTGCCTCCTCCCAGGGGAAATTGCCAGAGGTATCCTGAGTAGCGCGGGAAGGGCCTCACGTAGAACTCGTCGAGCCACGGTTCCCTGTAGCGCACCGTCAGCTGGTAGGCCGGGAGCACGAGGTCGGTTCCCCTCTCCGCCGGCCCTATAACCGCCCTGTGCACGCCGGTCGCGTCGACGATGACGTCCGAGTCGATCGAGCTCGCGCCCCTGACGCGCGCCCGGCGCCTCACCCCGAACTCCCTGGCCATCCTGAGGATCACCGCCGGCTTGTCGAACGTCGCGAGGCGGCGCGTCGGGACGCGATGCAGCGTGCCCCCGAGGTCCACGTAGACGCCGTCGGCCTCCCTCAGGACGTACTCCTCTATGTCCACGTCGACCGTGCGGAGGTATCCCCTGATCCCATCGATGCTCGTCGCCCACGCGCAGGGCGAGCGGTAGTTGTCCTCGCCCTGCGCCTCGAGCCCGACCGCGCGGACTCCGAGGTGGGATAGCCTGGCCCCCAGGTAGGCGCCCGAGATCCCCACGCCCACGATCGCGACCCGCACGCCGCCGCTCAGCGCAGGCATTATTATTTTAGGCGCCGCCATGGGGGCGCGCGTGAGCGAGGTCAGGGAGCCCGGATCGGCGGCGGCCGGCCGCAGGAAGATAGAGTGGGCCATGGGGCGCATGCGCGTCCTGGGCGCCCTCGTCCGCGAGCTGGAGCCCGAGCGGCCCCTCGAGGGCATGCGCGTCGGGATGAGCCTCCACCTGGAGGCGAAGACGGCGGCGCTCGCCATCAGCCTGGAGAGGCTTGGAGCGCGCGTCTCCATAACCTCGTCGAATCCCCTGAGCACGCAGGACGACGTGGCGGCCGCGCTCGCGGAGTCCGTCGACCGCGTCTACGCGTGGAGGGGGGAGACGGAGGAGGAGTACCTGCGGAACCACAGGCGCGTCCTGGACGACGGGCCCCAGCTGATAGTAGATGATGGCGCGGATCTCTCCGTGATGGCGCACGAGACCGGCGCCGCGCCCGGGATAATCGGGGCGACCGAGGAGACGACGACCGGCGTCCTGCGCTTCCGCGCGATGGAGAGGGAGGGCGTCCTGCGCTTCCCGGTGATAGCCGTCAACGACGCCATGAGCAAGCACCTGTACGACAACCGCTTCGGGAGCGGGCAGAGCGTCCTGGACGGCGTCATGAGGGCCACCAACATGCAGGTGGGCGGGAAGCGCGTCGTCGTGATCGGATACGGCTGGGTCGGCAAGGGTGTGGCGGAGAGGTTCCGCGGCATGGGGGCGCGCGTCTCGGTGGTCGAGGTGGACCCCTTCAAGGCGCTCGAGGCGTACATGGACGGCTACGAGGTCCTCGGGTCCATGGCCGCCGCCAGGGTCGGCGACATATTCATCACGTGCACGGGCAACGTGAGGGTGCTGACGGCCGAGCACTTCCGCGTCATGAAGGACGGAGCCGTCCTGGCCAACGCGGGCCACTTCGACGTGGAGGTGGACGTCAGGGCCCTCAGGTCGATGGCCGCATCGGAGGAGGAGGTCAGGCCCAACGTCAGGGAGTTCAGGATGGGCGACGGCCGCCGCCTCTACCTCCTCGGCGAGGGGAGGCTCGTGAACCTGGTGGCGGCGGACGGGCATCCCATAGAGGTGATGGACATGAGCTTCGCCACGCAGCTCCTCGCGGTCGTGCACTTGGCGAGGAACCGCGGGAGGCTTGAGAGCCGCGTTCACCCGCTGCCCCGGGAGCTGGACGAGAAGGTCGTGAGGACGAAGCTCGCGATAGAGGGCATAGAGATAGATTCGCTCACTGAGGAGCAGAGGCGCTACCTGGAGTCCTGGCGCTATCGAGCCCCGCCCGATGCAGCGAACCTCGCGCGGAACGCCTCGAGCGCGTCCGCGGCCTCCTCGAGCCCCCTGATGAGCGGGCGCCCCCCCTCCACGACCCGATTCCCCGCGAGGTACACGCTCCGCACGTCAGCGCGCCCAGCGGCCATGACCACGTTCGTCGTCAGATCCCATGCCGGCCTGAGCTCGATCGAGCTCAGGTCGAGGACGACGAAGTCCGCCCTGCGGCCCGGGGAGAGCGTCCCGACGTCGTCCAGCCCGGCCGCGCGGGCGGATCCGATGGTCGCGGCCTCCAGCGCCGCGCGGGCCGATATGACCGACGGGTCGCCAGCCCTGGCCCTCTGGAGGTAGACCATGAGCCTCATCTCCTCGAACATGTCCAGGGAGTCGCTGCTCGCCTGGCCGTCGGTCCCGAGCCCCACGTTCACGCCGGCCCTGATCATCTCGTCCACCTTGGCCACCCCCACGCCGAGCCTGGAGTTCGACCTGGGGCAATGTATGACGCTCGCGCCCCTCGAGCCGAGGGTCCTCATCTCCTCGGCCGTCAGGTGAACGCCGTGCGCCGCTATGAGCCTGCCGCCCACCAATCCCAGCCCATCTAGGTAGGCGACCGGCGTCCGGCCGCGCTCGCCCAGCACCCTCTCCACGTCCTCCCTCGTCTCCGACAGGTGCGTGTGCACGCGCAGCCCGTGCCTGCGCGAGAGCTCCGCTATGGTCCTGAGCATCTCCTCGCTGCAGCTGTAGGGCGCGTGCGGCCCGAGGGCCAGCTCCACCCGGCCCCCGGACTCCTCCCTGACCATGGACAGGTAGTCCCCCACGCTCCGCGCGCGCCTCCAGCTCTCCTCCTCCATGTACTCGACCCTGTCCATGAAGGCGAGGGTCAGGACCGCCCTCGCGGGGACCTCGCGCAGGACCCTGAGCATCGGCTCCACGTTGTAGAAGTCAACGAACGAGGTGATTCCGGAGGCCAGCTGCTCCGCGACGCCCACCAGGCTTCCCAAGTATATCGACTCCTGGTCCATCTCCGCCTCTACGCTCCACACGCGCTCCAGCCACGCGTGGAGGGGGAGCCCGTCACCGAAGCCCCTGAGGAGCGACATCGCCGCGTGCGTGTGGCCGTTCACGAACCCCGGCAGGACGGCGACCCTGCCCAGGTCCACGCGGTCGAACCCCGAGAGGTCCACGTCCTCCCTGCGCCCCACCTCCAGCACCCTGCCGTCCTCCACCAGTATGGCCGCGTCCTCGATCCACCGCCCGCGCGCGTCGGGGAGCGCCAGCCTGGCCAGAAACGCCGTCCTCGATCCGCTCACGGTCGCTGACGTCCTCCGAGAGCACCATGCCATTTAAGTGCACCGGCGTGTAGCCGTCCACCGAGACCTCGATCCACCTGCCCAGCAGGCGCGCGCCGCCCCCGATCACTATAGGCTTGTACCAGTCGTTCCTCGCGATCATCGTCCCGGGCCTGGTTCCCCTCTCCAGGACTAGGGCCCTGCCCCTCCACCCCATCCACCTGGAGTTGCGCTTCTCCATCATGCGCATGACCTCGCGGTGGGCCTCGCGGCTCCTCTCCGCCACCACCTGGCTGGGCAGCTGCTCCATCCTGCTCGCCTCGGTGCCCGGCCTGTTGCTGTACTTGGACAGGTTCACGACGTCGGGCTCCGTCGCGCGGAGGAGGTCCAGCGTCATCCTGAAGTCCTCCTCGTCCTCGCCCGGGTGCCCGACTATCACGTCGGTCTCCAGCGTGAGCATCGGCACGCGCGACCTGAGGCGGCGCACCAGCTCGAGGAAGAGGTCCGCCCCGTGCCCCCTCCTCATCAGGCGCAGGACGCGGTCGCTCCCGCTCTGCACCGGTATGTGGGCGAACTTGTAGACCCTGGCCCGCCCGTAGAGCTCGGGTAGCCTCCCCGACAGCCTCCAGGCGAGCACCGGGGTCATCATGCCTATCCTCAGGCGGTAGTCGCCCTCGACCTCCGAGTCTATCAGCTCCACGAGCCCCACGAGATCCAGCTCCGTCCCTCCGGCCCCGTCCCTGTAGGACGCGACGTCCTGGCCGGTCAGGCGTATCTCCCTGGCGCCCGCGCGCACCATGCGCCGCACGGCCTCCACTATCGAGCGCGCGCTGTAGCTGTGCGTCGTGCCCCTCGAGAGCTTCGTGGCGCAGAAGCTGCAGGAGAAGGTGCAGCCGTCCTCTATCTCCACGGTTCCCACGAGGCCCTCGGGGATCGAGAGGTCGGGCTTCTCCGGCGGCCCCTCCGAGTCGAGGAGCGCGCGGCCGCGCGGATCCGCCGCCGCGAGCTCGACCGCCTCCAGCACCCTGTGGACGCTGCGCGGCGTGAGCGCGGCCCCGAAGTCCGCGGCCCTGACCAGCCTCCTCCAGTTGATCAGGGTGAGGCACCCCGCCACCACCAGTGGCCTGCCGCTGCGCGAGAGCTCCGCGAGCCTATCGATTATCTTGTCCTCGGTGGGCGACTTGACGCCGCACGTGTTGATGAGCACGACGTCCGACTCCTCGGGCGAGGCCGCCGCCTCGAACCCCGCGCCCTCCAGCATCCCGCGCATTATGGCGCTGTCCGCCTGGTTGGCGGCGCACCCATACGTCTCGAGGTAATACCTCCGCAAAGTTCGCTCGCGGTCGAACCGAGCGGCGCGACCCGCTAATATTGCTTGTCCGCGATCCCGCCGCGCCATCCGGTTAATTCGTCGAATATCCGGGCGCCAAGGGCTGAGAATTTTTGCCCTGATTCCCGGGGAAGCTGGAAAAGCTGGCGGCCCAATTCGCTCTCAATGTCAATCGGCGCTCATCGCCCGTCATCGTGATTTAACTAACACCATTAATATCCTCGGCTACGGATTGCCACTGGCATGCCCAGGCTGAGCAGCGCCATCGCCGTGGGCACGCGCGCTTCCTACGTGTTGGAGGGCCTGGCTAGGAGGACGGCGGCCTCGGGCCAGGGGCTGCGGGCGGCGAGGCTCGGCCTGTCGCCGGACTCCTCGGCCTGCGGGCTGGTCGGATCCATGGCCTCCCTGATCTCCGACCTGTCCGGGGGCGGCTCGCTCCTCATAATAGTCGATGGGTACTCGGACAGGAGCGTCGGGGCGGCCCGCCTGCTGCTCGAGATGTGGGGGCGCCGCTCCGGCTCCGCGGCGCTGGTGTTCGCGTTGCCCCCCCTTCCCTACGAGAAGCGCCTTGAGGCCAAGTTCAGGTTCAACGTCGGGCTCCTCGCCAACTCGCTGGGCTCGGGCGGGCTGCTAATCCGGGTGGGGCTGGGGGATCGCATGCTCGAGGCCCCCGCCGAGGACTTCGAGCGCGCGGCGCTGGACGAGATGTCAGCGGTCCTCGCGGACATAGTCGCGAGGTCGGACAGGCCGCCGCTCTCCGAGTTCCTGGAGGCCGGCGGCAGGTTCTCCCTGGTCGTGGGCGGCTTCTCCAGCGCCGAGGATCTGGCGCTCGCGGGCGCCCTGGAGGGCGCGCCATCGGTCGCGGTGGCGGCCTCCTCCGCCTCCTTGCTGCTCACGGCCGCGTCCCTGGCCCAGGCGTTGGGCGTCGGGGTGGACGTGGCCGGGGGAACCGTCAGCTACCTCATAACGAGGCGCGACGACCTCGGGGACGAGGACCCCATCCACGCCGCGCTCAGGGGCCGCTCCGGGGGCGGCGTGCCGGTCCTCGATCCATCGCCCTCGGTGCCCGCGAGGGTGGACCTGCCCCTCGACCTCTACAGGCTCTAGGGCCGGCGCGCGATCCCTCAGGTTAAATACCACCGGTGCCCGGGCGTGGCTGATGGTGGATGACTTCGCCTCGCTCCTGGAGAGGATAAAGGACCATCTGAGGAGCGAGGGCGCGGACAGGGTCGGGAGGCTGGAGCTGCCGCCCCCGGACATCGTGTGGGTGGGCAACAGGACCATAATACGGAACTTCAGGCAGATAGCCGGCGCCATGAGGAGGGATCCGCAGATGATGGCCGTCTTCATGGGCAAGGAGCTGGCGACCGCGGCGAACCTCGATCAGGATGTCCGCTTGGTGCTCCTCGGCAGGAAGGACAGGGAGTCCGTGGAGCGCGTCATCCAGCGCTACTTCAAGGAGTACGTCGTGTGCCCGGTCTGCGGCAGCCCGGACACCAAGCTGGTGAGGGAGCGCAAGATCACCTTCCTGCTGTGCGAGGCGTGCGGCGCCAAAAGCCCCGTGCGCGAGGTGAAGTAGCTGCAGGAGGGCTCCCCCCGGCCGGGCGGGCCTGAACGGCCCAGGAGATTCCTCGTCAGGAGGATCCCCTACAGGGATTTGTCCATGGTCAACGTGTGCGATGAGGACCTGCTCGGCAGGCGCCTCTCCGAGGGGGATCTGAGCGTCGAGATATCGCCGGACTACTTCTCGGGCGAGGCGGTGGGGCTGGAGGAGGCGATGGCCCTCGTGGAGAGCGCCGCCATAGTCAACTTGGCGGGGGAGGCCATAGTGGGCGAGGTCCTGAGGAGGGGGCTGGCCCACCCCGGCGCCGTGCGCAGGATAGGCGGCGTCCCCTTCCTCATGATATTCAAGTTCCAGGTGAGGCGATGGGCCGATCCCTCGCCGGCTGGCATCCGGGCTAATTCTTTAAATAAAGGCCGACCCTGCGCGCAGTGTGGGCAAGCGCAAGGTCGTCAGTGAGGAGGAGCTGAAGGAGCTGGTGCTGCCCGGGCCGGGCGAGCTTCTCGGCCGCGTGGTGCGCCTGCTGGGCAGCGACCACATAATGGTGAAGTGCGCGGACGGCAAGGTCCGCGTGGGCAGGATAAGGGGGAAGCTCAAGAGGCGCATATGGGTGAGGGAGAACGACGTGGTGCTGGTGGCGCCCTGGGAGTTCCAGGACGACCGTTGCGACGTGCTCTGGAGGTACACGATACCCCAGGCCGACTGGCTGAGGCAGAACGGTTACCTGCCGCAGGACGTGTAGGGGCGACTCGGGGATGCCGCGGGATTGAGCGGGGCGGAGGACGAGTACGAGGACCGCAGGATATCCGAGGAGTTACTGAGGCGCGAGCGCCGTGACAGGATCAAGGTGAAGGACGCCGACGACTACAAGGTCGTCGAGGGCGTCCTGGACTCGAGGACCCTCATGGTCCTGTACTCGCTGATGAAGTCGGGCCACCTGGCGTCCCTCAGCGGCGTGGTGAAGTCGGGCAAGGAGGCTCGCGTCTACTTGGGGAAGGCGGCCTCCGGCGGGGATCTGGCGGTCAAGATATATTACGCTGTGGCCTCCAAGTTCAAGCGCAGGATAATGTACTTGGAGGGCGACCCCCGCTTTGAGGGGATCAAGCGCGGCCCTCACGCGCTGGCCGAGCTCTGGGCCAGGAGGGAGTTCATGAACCTGAAGCAGGCGCGGGACGCCGGCGTGAGGGTGCCCGCGCCGATCGCCGTGAGGGGCAACGTCCTCCTGATGGAGTTCATAGGTGAGGGAGGCAGGCCCGCCCCGCTCCTGGCGGAGTCCGAGGTCGACCGGGGCGACTACGACGCGCTGCTGCGGTACATAAGGGGGCTGTGGAGGGACGCCGCCATAGTGCACGCGGACCTCTCGGAGTACAACGTCTTCAAGTGGAGGGGGGAACTGGTGCTGTTCGACTTCGGCAGCTCCGTCGACGCGCGGCACCCGCTGGCCCTGGACCTGCTCAGGAGGGACGTGGAGACGGTGAACCGCTTCTTCGCTTCCAGGGGGATCGACGTGGCGGACACGGAGGAGGTCCTGCGGGAGGTGCTGGGGCGATGTCGTCCGCCCCCGGGCCCGGCGCTGGCGGCCCCGTCGTGGTCAGGATACCCAGGGACAGGATAGGCGCGCTCATAGGCAAGAACGGGACGACGAGGTCCGCGATAGAGCGGGATTGCGGGGTGAGCCTCAGGATAGACAGCCGGACCGGTGACGTGGAGATAGCCCCGAGGGGGAGCCCTGAGGACTCCGACGTCGCCATAGCTAGGCTCCTGGTCGAGGCCATAGGCCACGGTTTCTCGTACGAGAGGGCATCCAGGCTCCTGGAGCCGGGCAACACGATGCTGCTGGTGGACCTGAAGGACTACGCCGGCCGCTCCAAGAGCAATCTGGAGAGGATCAGGGGGAGGATAATAGGCGAGAGGGGGAAGGCCAGGCGCGTGATAGAGGAGCTGACCGGCGCCTACCTGTCGGTCCACGGGAGGTTCGTCGCCATAATAGGATCCCTGGACCAAGCAAGGGCCGCCGAGGAGGCGGTCAGGGAGCTGGCGTCCGGCGCCGTGCACAAAGTAGTCTACGGTGAGCTCCAGAGGAAGAGAACATTAATGAGGCTGGAGAGGATGAAGCTATGGAGGAGGCCAGATGAGGAGGTCGGTGGGGGCTTCGTTCAGCGAGATCTCGCCGAGCGAGTTCTTCTACAGGAACAGGGACCTAGCCGGGTTCACGAACCCGACGAGGGCGCTTTACTTCTCGCTCAAGGAGCTGGTCGAGAACTCCCTGGACTCGTGCGAGGCCTCTCAGACGCCGCCGGAGATCCTCGTATCTATAGAGGTGGACGAGGACGGGCCCTCGGAGGATCCCAGGTTCTACAGGATCATGGTCCAGGACAACGGGACCGGGATACCGGCGGGGGATCTGGCGGACGCCTTCGGCCGCGTATTCTACGGGAGCAAGTTCAAGCTGAGGCAATCGCGCGGGATCTTCGGCATGGGGGCGACGATGACCCTGCTCTACGCCCAGGCCACGACGGGGAAGCCCGCCTTCGTGGCGAGCTCCACGACCGGGAGACGATACCACGGCCTCCTGATGAAGGTGGACATCGAGAGGAATCGCCCAGTGATACTCAGGAGGTTGGAGGGGAGGGCCCGTGGCTGGAGGGGCACGCTGGTCAGCGCCACGATCCTCGGCGACTATCAGAAGGCGGAGAGCAAGGTGATCAGCTACCTGGAGCAGACGGCGATGGCGGCGCCCTACGCGTCCATAACCTTCAGGGACCCCCGCGGCCGCCAGATGGTGCTCGAGAGGGTCGTGGACTCCGTCCCCAAGCCTCCCAGGGAGACGCTGCCCCACCCCTCCGGAGTGGATGTGGAGACGCTCAGGAAGATGGTGAAGGCCTGGAGGGGAGGGGGCCTCGCGGACTTCATGGTGAGGAACTTCCAGAGGGTGGGCCCCAAGACCGCCGAGGCTTTCCTCGCGTACGCAAAGTTCGATCCGCGCACGGATCCCAGGACGCTCACGGAGGCCGACCTCTCGAGGCTGGCCTCGGCGCTCAGGAGCTACGGCGGGTTCCTGCCCCCGGACGCCAGCTATCTGTCGACGCTGGGGCCCGAGCTCCTGGAGGCGGGCGTCAGGAGGCTCCTCCAGCCGGAGTTCTGCGCCGTGGAGTCGAGGCGCCCCCAGGCTTACGAGGGGCACCCGTTCGTGGTGGAGGCGGCAGTCGCCTACGGGGGGCCGAGGCTGAAGCCCGGCCTCACCGTGTTCAGGTTCGCCAACAGGATACCGCTGCTCTACGACGAGTCGAGCGACGTCACTTGGAAGGTCCTGAACTCGATGGACCTGCGCTCCTACAGGGTTGGCCCCGAGGATCCGGTCGGCGTCGTGGTGCACCTGGTGTCCACGAAGATACCCTACAAGACCATCGGAAAGGAGTACATAGCCGACAGGCCCGAGGTGGAGAGGGAGATACGGCTGGCCCTCAGGAGCCTGTTCAGGGCCCTCAGGAATTACCTGAGCAGGAAGGAGCACATGGTCGGCGTGGCCCGCAGGGCCAACATCTACTCCAAGTACATGCCCCTGATAGCTAGGTTCTCCGCGGAGCTCGCTGGGCGCGCTCGCCTGCCCAGGTACGAGGCGCTGATACCCAGGGCCGAGCTCGCTGGGGAGGGCGGCGGGGAGGATGGCGCGGGGGAGAGGGCCCAAGATCCATAATACAGAAAATAATTAAGGATCCGGGTCCCGGCAGGCCACGCGTACGTGCGGGGACGTGGGAACCTTCGCAGGCGCAGGGAGTCGCCCGTGGCCAGGCTGAGGGCGCTTGGCGAGCTGGTGTACGATCAGATCGAGCGCGGCGAACACCCGGTCCTCAGGATACCTGACAGGAGCGTCAGCAACATAATCTACGACGAGAAGCTCAGGCAGTACGTGCTGGGCAACAAGGTCACCCTCAGGACCACGCGCAACGTGAAGCACCTGAGGGCGTTCGCCCAGCTGATCTGGTTGGCCTACTTCTCGAAGCTCCTCAGCGAGTCGCACAAGACGTCGACCCTGAGGGACGTCTTCTACTCGGCCCAGGCGTACCGCGTGGACTTCGAGGACCAGGACGAGTCGGACGAGCGGATAACGGAGCTGGAGGCCCTCCTGGGGATGGCGAGGGAGGAGTTCAACGTGTATCCCGAGGAGAGGAGCTCCATCTTCGGCAACCTAGTCATCGAGTACAACGTGCCGGGCTACGAGGGGAGGAGGCTCGACCTCACGTCCCATCCGGATGGCGTGATGATAGGGCCCGCGCTGACCACCGCCGACTTCGTTGAGACCGACGCCGAGATGGTCATAGCCATAGAGAAGGGCGGCCTCTTCACCAGGTTCATAGAGGAGAAGGTGCACGAGCGGTTCAAGGCCATCCTGGTCAACACCGCCGGGCAGGCCCCGAGGGCGACCAGGTACCTGCTCAGGAGGCTGAGGAGCGAGCTGAACCTCCCGGTTTACATCCTCACCGACGGCGACCCCTGGGGCATGCACATAGCGATGGTCATAATATCCGGCTCCGCGAACGCCGCCCACCTGACGCAGCTGAACGTGCCGGACGCCTCCTGGATAGGCGTCTGGGCCACGGACATACTGAAATACAAGCTGCCGTACGACAAGCTGACGGATGCCGACGTGAAGAGGCTGAGGGAGCTCGCCAGGGACCCCAGGTACTCGGGGGACCCCTGGAGGTCCCAGATAGATTCTTTCCTCGAGCACCGCAGGAAGTCGGAGCAGGAGGCGTTCGCAAAGTATGGCCTTACGTACATAGTGGATAAGTACCTCCCCGATAAGCTCGGCCGCTGACGGCGCGCCGAGGAGGTCCCGGATAATGGGTCCTCTAAGTTCATGGAATTCGGGCGGGATGGCGCCGCCGGCCCGACTCGAACGGGCGACCTACTGGTCTCTGCGGCCACTTAACAGCCAGCCGCTCTACCGACTGAGCTACGGCGGCGTCCCTGGTGGGCCCGAGGATTTTTATAAGCATTCCGAGACCCGCGCTCACGACCGGGCCGCCGGGGCGGCGGCCACTCCCCGGGGACCTCCGGGCAGCATCTTCCATGGGTGTTGGTCAGATAAGGGGGATCACCCCACAACAGCGATCACCTCCGACGGCACGCGCCCTATCCCCTTGTGGAACCTCAGCCCGTTGTAGTACACGAAGAAAATGTTCATCATCCTGTCCAGCGATGCTATCCTCGACCTCCTGGCGTTTATATTGTTGAAGAATACCCTCGTCCTCCCCTTCAGGGAGCCGAAGAACCTCTCAACCCTGCTCCTGTCCCCGAACGTCTCGTGGTAGTTCTCCAGACCGAGCTCCTGGAAGGCCCACGAGTACCACGGGCCCCTGTCCACGACGAACGCCGGCTTGTTCGTGCAGGC
>Ga0080005_128367_pt1 | contig 39836 bp, 42 predicted proteins | sample JossMetagenome_2_FD_69208 | JGI IMG/M metagenome (GOLD analysis project Ga0080005, IMG submission 69208) | Hot spring sediment microbial communities from Joseph's Coat, Yellowstone National Park, USA - JC3_ASED (SPADES assembly) (version 2) | ecosystem: Environmental > Aquatic > Thermal springs >...
ATCAGAGCGGATTCGTATTTTTGCGGTCTTCCCTTCTTTTTTGCTTGTCTGTTTGGACCAACTCTCTTGAGGAAGTGGCTTACTAAAGTGTGAAGCTTTTTTAGTGGTAACTTACTTTTTCTCACAAAATCTAAATTATCTCTATCCCACCCCTAAAGCATTATTTTTAGAACAGCCTCCAAAAAAAACTTGACAAACTTGTATAAAGGGTCATAAATTAAGCGTTAGTAAGTAATCATTTACAAGGAGGTTGTGCCATGAGTGTGGGATGGCTGGAGGTGGTTGTAGCCACGCTATTCTTATCTGTTGTGGTAAGCCTTGTATTAGCCCGTGGAAGGCACTGGCTTGAGCCGGGCTTTTGGAAGGTTGCCGCCATTATAACCAGCAGTGTCATGGTAATAACCCTCATCCTTCTATCCGTGGATACTGTTAGAAAGGTTAGCATGGGTAGTAAGAGGGTCCCCCAACCTTCGGTCATAAACAGAGAAATAGGCTACGTTTATAACCCAGACAGGAGGGCTATGGAACCAGTTTTTGGCAAGGAGGTGGGTCTCTTTGGTAAGGTCTGGAGTGAGGAGGAGGCAGAGAGGTTGATCGTAAAGGGTAAGCTGGTGATCCAGAGTAGGAACTGTATGGACTGTCATACACTGTTGGGAAACGGTGCTTACTATGCTCCAGATTTAACAAAAGCTTGGCTTGATCCAAAATGGGAAAAACAGATCATGCCGGCAACCGGTGCCAAATCAAAGGAGGAAGCTATGAAAATCTTTTTGATGCATCCCGACAAGTATCCCACTTGGTTTAGGAGGATGCCCAATTTGACGCTTTCTGAGGAGGAGGCGGTGGCGGTAGTAGCATACTTGAAGTGTATGTCCGCAATAGACACCAATGGCTTTCCCGCCAACTTTCCAGAGGTTAAGGTCTCACAAATCCAATAAGGAGGTTTAGCCATGGAGAAACTTTATGAATCCCAAAAGTTAGCCCTTTGGTATTTTTGGACTGCTATAGTGCTCTTTGGTGCCCAGCTTCTCTTTGGGCTTATTGCAGCCTATCAATTTATAAACCCAGACTTTCTGTATGGCACGCTGAACTTTATGACTAACAGAATGCTACATATAAACGCAATGGTGGTCTGGCTTCTGATGGGTTTTATAGGTGGCATATACTGGTTTTTGCCAATAGAAACGGACAGGGAGGTTGTTGGCATAAAACTTGGAAAGCTTGCATACTTTGCCTTTGTGGGTGCAGTCGCCATAGTTGTGCTTGTGTATCTTTTTAAGCAATTTGGTAGTGGGGACTTTTTTACCCTATGGTTCATAACGGAGGGGAGAGAATACATAGAAGCTCCAAGATGGGCTGATATAGTTATAGTGGCTGTTGCGCTTACCGTTGCTTACAACGTCATAGCAACCACAATAGCAAGTAAGAAGATCACAGGTATTCTTGGTGTGCTTATAGTGGACCTTGCAGCGTTGTTTGGTCTTTACATTGCGGGCATGTTCTTCACTCCCAATATAAGCATGGATCAGTTTTGGTGGTGGTGGGTAGTGCACCTCTGGGTGGAAGCTACCTGGGAAGTCCTTGTAGGTGTTCTAATGGGATGGCTTTTAATGCATCTTTTGGGCACTCCGAGAAAGATAATTGAAGCATGGCTATATGTAGAAGTTATGTTGGTGTTTGGAACTGGCATACTGGGTCTTGGACACCATTACTACTGGATAGGAACACCCGAATATTGGCTTGGAATTGGAGGCTTTTTCTCATCCCTTGAACCCTTACCCCTAGTTGCTATGGTAGTGCATGCGGTTTATGATGCAGGGGCCCATAAACTGCAAACTGTCAATAGACCTGCTCTCTTTTGGGCTTTTGCACAAGCCTTTGGAAACCTTTTTGGTGCGGGTGTTTGGGGCTTCATGCATACACTACCACAGATAAACCTTTACAGCCATGGAACGCAGATGGCTGCTGCGCACGGACATCTTGCCTTCTTTGGAGCATATGTAAGTGCTAATTTAGCCCTGTTCTACTATATCCTTGGCAAGACTAGGGTTAAAGAGGGATACATATTAAACGGCGTGCCTTGGAAGATAGCATACATTGGGTTGATTGTAGGCATATTTGGTATGACCGCAGCGCTAACAGTGGCCGGTTTTACCCAAACTATGATAGAAAGGGCTACCCTTGGTTCCACCTGGGAGGCATACATCCAAGCTCAAATGCATCCATGGATGGAAGAAGCTTTCAAATGGAGGCTCTTCTTTGGTGTGGTATTTATCCTTTCCTACTTAGTCCTCCTCTACGACCTGATCACTGCGGGTAAAAGGGGAGAACAGCTAAAGGAGGCTCAACTTGCTGGCTGAAACCATATACAAACTTATGCTCTATGGCTTTTTGATGGTTCTTTTTGCTGGTGCCTATGCTATCCTCTACGCCATGGGAAGGTTCTCCCGCCTTCCCTCCCTTATAAGACTTTCTTATATATTCGCCCTCCTGCAATTCATATCTGGTATGGGAATGGTTTTTAACGACTATCTTGACTTACTTTGGAAAGGCATAATCTTTTTCAGCACGGTAGCTTATCTTTTCATACCTCAGGCTATGTGGAGGGTAGTAGTATCTCTACACAGAAGGCACGATCATTAAACGACTATTAACCCCTTTGCCAAAGCCCAATTTTGAAGGATCTTGAGCCCAACCCTTTGGCTTTTTTCGGGATGAAACTGCACCGCAAAGATATTTTCATACTCTACGGAGGAAACAAACTCCTCTCCATAGTCGGTGGTGGTTAGGACTACCTCTGTCCTCTTTGGGACCACTCGGTAGGAATGGACAAAATAGACAAAATCTCCCTCTTTGATACCATCCAACAGATGTGAGTTCTTTTTCTTCCAGAGTTGGTTCCAACCTATGTGTGGAATTTTTACCTTCGGTGGTAGCAGGACTACCTCTCCCTCCAAAACTCCAAAGCCCCTCTCTTCTCCAAACTCGTAGCTTCTTTCAAAAAGGAGCTGAAGTCCAAGGCATATTCCCAAAAAGGGTTTGCCCTTTTCTATGTGGGAGAGTATAGGTCCGTAGAGCTTCAATCGGTGCAGATTTTCCATTGCATCCCTGAAGGCACCCACACCGGGCAAGACCACCGCCCTTGCCCCTTTTACCACGTCCGCATCTGATGTTCTGATAACTTTAAGTCCCACATGCTCCAGAGCCTTTTCTACGCTCCTGAGATTTCCCATTCCGTAATCTATGAGTGCTGTATAGTCCATAGAGATAAATATTAAAGCTCCAAGAGTTCCCCGTATGTGGGTATGTACGCATCAAAGCCAAGACATTCCTTTAGCTTCTGTTGAAAGATTGTCATGTTTTCCCTTTCTCCGTGGATCAGGAAGACCTTCTTAGGATTTTGGGTGTAAGATAGCCACTCCAATAGTCCATTTTGGTCAGTGTGGGAGGAAAAGCCGTTTATTGTATAGACCTTTGCCCTAACCTCTATTTCTTCTCCGAGGATCTTGACAGGGCTTTCCCCCTCTATGATCCTTCTTCCCAAGGTGCCTTTGGGCTGATAGCCCACAAAAACCAAAGCACATTCCGGTCGCCAAAGGTTGTACTTAAGATGGTATAGAATCCTTCCACCGGTCAGCATACCAGAACCTGCTATGATTATGGCACCGGAGGTTATGGAATTTATGCTTTTAGACTCTTCCACATCCCTTGCGTAGTAGAGGTTGGGAAGTTTAAATGGATCCCTCTCAAGAAAGATCCTGTAGGTCTCTTCATCAAAAAACTCTGGATGGCTTTTAAACAGGTTGGTTAGGCTTATGGCTAATGGGCTGTCCAAAAAGATCTTACACTTGGGAAGTTTTCCCATCTCATAAAATTCCCTCAGGACGAATAGCACCTCTTGAGCCCTTTCTAATGCATAAGAAGGTATGATCACATTACCGCCCATCTTAAAGGCGTAATTTATGGCATCTAAAAGCTCTTCTTTGGATTCCTCAAAGCTCTTGTGGTTTCTGTCTCCGTAGGTGGTTTCCACAAACACATAATCCGCCTTTGATGGTCTTTGAGGATCTCTAACTATGGGTTTGTTTTTGTTGCCAAGGTCTCCAGAAAAGATAAGCCTTTTAATCTTTTTGTTCTCATACACCTCTACTTCCACAAAAGCTGAACCAAGTATATGCCCTGCATCCTTGAGGGTTATTTTTAGATTATTGGTGATGTTAAACTCCTTGTCGTAAGGTAGGGTTATCCGGAAGAGTTCAATAGCCTCTAAAACATCGTACTCTTCGTAGAGAGGAGGGTTTGGAACTTTGCCGACACGTTGTAGCTTTCTGAGCTGAACCTTGTAGTTTTCATACATCACCTTTGCAGCATCCAACAGCATCAAAAGGGCTATTCTTTTTGTGGCTTCCGTGGAGATTATTTTTCCTCTGAAACCTTCCCTAACGAGCAAGGGTATTCTTCCGCAGTGGTCTATGTGGGCGTGCGTAAGCACAACATAATCAATTTCCCTTGGGTTAAAGGGAAAGGGTTCGTAGTTTTTTGGCTCCTCCAAACCCTGAAAAAGTCCGCAATCAATCAAAATCTTTTTGTTATCTGCCTCTAAGAGAAAGCAACTGCCCGTTACTCCTTCTACTCCTCCGTAGAAACCTACCCTCATCTATAAAGCCCCCTGTTTAGAATATACTCCTCCACATCCTGTGGCACCAGCCACCTTATGCTCTTTCCCTCCTTTATCCTCTGCCTTATCTCAGTGGAGGATATGTCAATCCTTCTTATGCTAAGGATGAGATAGTCCTCGTTCTCCTTTAGCTGTGGGAATCTTTCTTTGAAGTAGGTTTTGACTTCCTTACCCTTGGAAGCCCTGTCTATGATTATGAACTTGGCAAGTTTTACCAGCTCGTCAGGATCTTTCCACAGATGCAAGGTCAGGGCACTGTCCGCACCTATCAAAAAGGTGGGTCTTTCTTTCAACTCTTGGAAGAGTTGTTTGGCGGTATCCACCGTGTAGGATACGCCCTTTCTGTTTAACTCTAGTGTGCTTATGGAAAATTTTTCCATCCCTTTAATTGCAAGCTTTAACATCTCAAGCCTATCCTCAGGGCTTGCCCTGTGAGGCTCTTTTAGCGGTGATTGATAGGCGGGTAAAAAGACAAGCTCTTCTATGCTGAGCTCCTCCAAGAGGTCCCTTGCTATGAGCAGGTGTCCCAGATGCACTGGGTCAAAGCTTCCACCAAAGAAAACTCTCATTACTCCTCCCGAGACCTCAGGATCAGTCTAATGGGCGCATGCTTTATGTTAGTGCATTCCCTTAACCTTCTTTCAAAGAACCTTTTGTAGTGGCTTTTCCACTCTTCTGGGTCGTTGGTGTATAGCACAAAGGTAGGTGGCTTTGTGCCCTCTTGGTATGCATAATAAACTTTTATCCTGCCGGGCGGAGCCTTCTCTGATAGAACCTTCTCCACGCATCGGTTTACAAAGGATGTTTTGTGCTGTTTGCAGTAGTCTTGATAAACCAATAGGACGTTGTCTAAGAGTTCCCTTACTCCCTTACCTTCTGTGGCAACGGTCAGCACAATGGGTGCGTAGTCCAAAAAGCTTAGCCTTTTTCTCAAGTAATCTTTAACTTCCTCTTCGGTGGAGTTTATCAGGTCAAACTTGTTGCCCACGATCACACAACCTTTGTATCTTCTTGCTATTAGTCCTCCGATTCTTTGGTCTTGATGAACCACACCTTCCGAGAGGTCCACCACCAAGCAGACCACATCGGACATCTCTATAGCCTTTATGGACCTTCCCACCGAGAAGAACTCAACCCCATACTCTACCTTGGACGGTCTTCTTATGCCCGCAGTATCCACTAAGATCAGTGGATTTCCTTTGTATTCAAAATAGACCTCCACCGCATCCCGGGTGGTGCCCGGTATCGGAGAGACGATCACCCTATCGCTACCAAGCACCGCATTCACCAGAGAGGACTTTCCCACGTTGGGCCTGCCAACAAAAGAAAGCCTCAGTCCCTCCCTTTGGGCAACCTCCTCCTCTGAAAGCATACTAACCACATCGTCAAGCAGTTCTCCCACTCCTCTTCCATGCTGGGCGGATATAGGATAGACCTTCTCAAAGCCCAGGCTGTAAAAGTCATAGAGGTTCTCCTTTGCTTTTTTAACATCCATCTTATTTACCACCAGGAAGACCTTTTCCCTGTATGGATACAAAAGCTCCGCCACTGCCCTGTCCGCGTGGGTAATACCTTCCTTTCCATCCACCATAAAAAGGATCACGCTCGCTTGGTTTAAAAGCTCCTGAACCTTTTTTCTGATCTCTTGGGCTATGTAATCTTTGTCCTCCAAAAGCCCTCCCGTGTCCACCACCCAAAAGCTTTTATCCTTCCAGTGGGCGATTGCCTCCAAGGCGTCCCGGGTAATGCCGGGCATATCATGAACTATGCTAAGCCTTTTTCCCACCAAGCGGTTAAAGAGGGTAGATTTTCCTACGTTCGGTCTTCCAACTATGACTACTTTATTCACTTATATCTATTATAGCCATATCCGGTGGTGCAAAAAAGCGCATGGGAGGACCGCCTGTGCCAACACCTTTGCTAACAAAGAGGGCACTTCCCTTACCCAATTCTACCCATCCTGCGTTAGCATCAAACAGCCTTGGAATGACGAACTTTCCAACAGGGTAGTAAACCCCTCCGTGGGTATGTCCCGCAAGCATAAGGTCAAAGAGTCCCAACGCCCTTTTATCAACGCTTGGCTTGTGCTTTAAAACAAGGATGAACTTATCCTTTGGCAGGTCTTTTAAGATCTCATACTCGCTGAGAGGTCCTACGCAAGCGTTAAAAAATCGGCAGTCGTCGTCATCCACTCCTACCACAATAATAGAGCCCAAATCCACCCAATCGCCCCTTAATAGCACAAAGCCCGCATCCTCGGTAAATTCTATAGCCTGCTGGACATCCCTATAATACTCGTGATTGCCAAGCACCGCAAACTTACCCAAGGGCGGAGACATCTCCCTTAGTGCTTGAGCCAGTCCGTCCTTTCTTTTCATGTTTCCATCCACCAAGTCGCCCGTAGACACTAAAAGGTCTGGCTTGTACCTTTCATATACCTCTTTTATGAGTTTGATTTTGTCCATTCCCATGACGGGTCCCAAATGCACATCGGAGATATGCATGATCCTTATTCTCTGCGAAACCTTGTCGGTTTTTATATGAAAGTGATAGACCTCCGGCTTTAGTGTTTCGTAGTAGCTGTAAGCGGACAGGCTAAGGGCAAGCAAAAGGGCTACGACAATGGATAACTTTTTGCTTGGTCTTGGGAGAGGGTTTATCCCAAAGATAGAATGCATAGCCTTAACAAAGAGGGAATAGAGGTCCAAAAGGAGGAAGGATACAACCAAGTATAGCAAAAAGCCCATGTAGAGGAGGGTGCCAAGAACTATGGTATAAGAAAGGGAAGGAGAGAAGTTATCATCCGCATACCTCATCAAAAAGGGAGAGAAAAAGCCCAAAGCAAGGACCGGTAATATAGCCCTGTGCCTTAACTTAAGATACACATAAAGGTTCATGAGGAGGTACATACTCAAAAAGGCAAGTATAAACCATTTCATGCTTCTTCTAATTTATATCCCACGCCACCAATTGCTCAGCGGATAAAATGTTATGCAAACACCAATTCTGCCTGTTCCAAAAGTTCATCCGCTATTTTACTAATATAATCATAGTCATGTTTTTTCAGTCTTTCCCTGAGCGCATCCTTTAAAGCTTTCCTGATCTTTGCCTTGATGGTCTCTTTCTTATTCCAATCGGCAATCTTCACATATCCTCCCAGTTTTTCAACAATAAGCTTTGCTATTTCCTTTACCTCTTCGTAGTTTTCAAAGAGCCTTTTACTCAAAAGCATATCATAGAATGCGAGCTCCTCCTCAGTTAAATCCAACCTCTTACCTTCTTGTATCTTTTCTCTGAGCTCTCTTGCAATTTCCACGAGCTTTTCAATTATCTCAGATGCCTCAAGGGTTTTTGCATTGTATTTTTCAATTAATTCCTTTAACCTTTCATACAGCGATTTATATCTGTATGGATTTTTTCTCATCCTAACTTTTATTTCGTCGTTTAAAAGCTTAGCCAGTAGTTCAACAGCATAGTTTTTCTGTTTTATCTCCTTTATCTGGCTGAGAAAGTCTTCGCTAAGAATAGATATATCCGGTTTTTCTTTATTAAGCAATGAAAGAACATCTATAGGTTCTTGGGCAGAGATGCTTTTGGATATAAGCTGGTTTATTTCATACTCTAAATCCCTTGCTATTTCCCTTGATGTTGTGGTGGAGTATTTTATTATCATCTTTTTTATCATCTCAAAGAACCTTATATCATCCTTGATCTTTATGGTCTCTGGATGTGGGCTTGCGAGGGTGTAAAGTTTCTTTAGGGCTAAAAAGTGCTTTATAAAATTTTTCTTCTTCTCTTCGGTGTCTAAAAGGTTATAGGCGGAAACGGTAAGGTTGGAAAGTTGCTGAGGGTCTAAGTTTCGCCAATTCTTGTAGTTGATTCCATAAAACATTGAAGACATTATGTCGTATTCTTCTTTTAGTTGAGCTATAACACTTTTTATATCTGTTAAGAATTGACCTATTGTTTCCAAGGTGTATTTGGCTAAGGATTTTTTTAGGTCATCCGCAATTCCGATATAATCAACAATGAGCCCACCCGGTTTATCCTTATAAACTCTATTAACCCTCGCTATTGCTTGCAGTAAGTTATGGTTTTTCATGGGCTTATCTATGTACATAGTATGTAGGCATGGCACATCAAAGCCAGTTAGTAACATATCCACCACAATAACCATCTTTGGGTCCTTATCTGGATTTTTAAAATTACTCAGTAGTTCTTCCATCTGGTGTTTATTCCTTAAGTGTGGATGGAATTTTTCTGGGTCTTTTTGTTTGTTTCCTGATATTACTACTGCCACCGATGGAGCATTGGGTATTTCTTTGATCTTATTGTAGAGTTCAACCGCCACCTCCCTTGATATGACGACCACCATAGCCTTTCCTTCAAACTCCTCAAGCCTTTTATTGAAGTGTTCCACTATGTCCTTAGCTATTTTTTCTAACCTTTCTGGGTTAAGTATGAGTTTTTCAAGCCTTGCGTATTTTGCCTTTAGCCTTTCCTTTTCCTCTTCCTCAAGACCTTCTGAGATCTCTTCAAACTCCTCATCTATAAACTCGTTGGTTAAGTGTAGTTCCACAAGCCTTGCTTCGTAGTAGATGGGAACAACTACACCATCCTTTAGTGCTTTATCTATGGAGTAAATGCTTATAGGTTCTCCAAAGACCAAGTAAGTATCCCTGTCTTCGTATTCAATGGGAGTGGCAGTAAAGCCCAAAAAAGAGGCATTGGGTATAGCTTTTCTAAGGTTTCTTGCCAGTTCTCTGTATTGGCTTCTGTGTGCCTCGTCCGCTATAACTATAATGTCCCTTCTTTCTGTCAAAAGTGGATAATCTTGGTCTCTTTCGCTGAACTTTTGTATTGTTGAGAATATTATTCCACCTGCAGTTTTTTTGATAGCATCCTGTAGGTCTTTTATACGCTCCGCCCGTTTCGCAATGGGCATTTGAGAAAACAGATTGTAAAGTTGTTCGTCAAGTTCTCTTCTGTCTGTGATAAAAACTAAAAGAGGATTTCCAAGTTCCTTTAGGACTTTTCTTGCATAAAAAAGCATGGTTATTGACTTTCCGGAACCCTGCGTATGCCATATAACACCTATTCGCCTTTCCTCCGGAGTTTTTCCCTCAAGAACGCACTTTTTGGTTCTCTCTACTGCCTTTTTGACAGCGTAAAACTGATGATAGCCTGCAATCTTTTTAACATAACCCTCATCTGTCTTATCGTAAAAGACAAAATCATTTATAAATTCCGTTATGTGTTCCTTTCTAAAAAGACCTTTTATTAGTATTTCAAGGGAGTTTAACTCTCTACCCTGGTATAAGTATCTGTAAGAACCCTTTGTTATCTCTTCCTTTTTTACATCGTCGTCACTAAAAATTCCCTCCCAATAAAAGAATCTTTCCCAACCACTTTGAGGTGAGCCATACTTTGTCTCGTATCCATCGGATGCTACTATAACTTGCGAATATAAATAAAGCTGTGGGATGTCTTTCATCTTTACTTGGTGGTCGTTGTAGGCATCCTTTGCAGTTTCATTAGAATTAAAGCCCTTTAGCTCAAAAACCGCAATGGGAATACCGTTTATAAAGACCACAAGGTCTGGTTTTCTATGAACGCCGTTTTGGTGATAATACTCAACCTCAAACTGATTTGCCACCAAAAATTCGTTGTTTTCTGGATTTTTAAAATCTATAAGCTTTACAACCACCGTTTTTTCTTCTTTTCCTTCTCTGTAAGTTAGCTTTACTCCCTCCGTCAGGTATTGATAAAAGATTTTTCCTTTAATTATAAAATCTGGATGGTCTATATTTTTAACTTTTTCATAAACCTCCTCTGCGAGTTTGTCAGTAAGGGATGGATTTAATTTTTTTATTGCTCGGATAAACCTTTTCTTCAAAATAACATCCCTATAAGATTCTCTTTCTCCATTCTCAGGGATCAAGTCTGAGCCGGGAACGTATGAATAGCCAATTTCTTTAAACCAGTTTATGGCAGGCTGTTCAACGAGGTAATCTTCGGTCAGAGTTGCTTGTTTCATATCTATCCACCAGAATAAAATCCTGTTAATGATTTTATACTACTTCTTGGCAATTCCATTTGCACTCCCACCTTTTTCGCAAACTCGTAAATTTCATTCAAAAAGACACCTATATCAATCAATATTATCCGGTTATGACGTCTGCTGTTTATACTTCTCACCACATCTAAATTTTTTGCAATGTCTAAAAGATAAAAAACATCATATTTTTTAGAAATTTCTAATTCTTTTTGAATCCTTTTTCTGTCACTGCTTCCTATTATACCAGTTTTAATGAATATAGCGCACTTGTCTGAAACAAAAATATCTATTTCAATATCAGAAATTCTATGACTCCAACGCACTTCTTCTGACTTAGAATTCAAAACTAGCCCCATGAGATTCCTTATATCATCATTCCTTATCTCATTCAACTTCAACAAAGCTTGACTTTTATGGTTAATTGATTCTTTTAATAGATAAAAAATAATGAACTCTAAAACTTTACCTGCTACAGATTCTTCAACAATTAAAAGTGACCTTCTTACATTTTGAGAAATAGAAATATCATATTTGAAGTTTTTCTCTGCAATAGAGACAAGCTCGTTTGATATATATTCTGATAATTCTTTTTGCCATTCATAAACTCCATCCTTTTGCGCAAAATCTTTAAAGTCATTTGCCACTAAGAGTAACTTTAGATAGTTCTGGAGAAAAAAGAATTCATTAACAAAATGCTGAAACATACTAGCAGTTAAGATAATATTAAGATTATCTCGTATTCCTGAGAATATCCGTTCAAGGCAATTAATGGCTTCTATTAAATTACTTTCGAGCCATAAAGCGTTATAATACGCTACTGTAAGTACATCAATTTTTGATAGAAACTTTTTCCAATTAATATCTTTTCTATCGCTTACTTTTTTAAAGTTATTTTTTTCAGTACCCGCAGCTTTTTTCATTTGTTCTATAACTTCTTGTAGTTTTAATTTATCTAGCTCTTTATTTTTTAAAATCTCTCTTAGGTAATAGTGAAACTCCCTTTTCAGTAATATGAATTCAATACGCGATTTCATACCAACAATGTAATTATTCCCATTTTCAAACTTTTTCAACAAATCAATAAGCTTTTCCTTTCTTGATAAGTGTTCCTCTGTATATATTTCTGTTGAATTAGCAACAATGGAATCTATAGCTTCTATTAATGTTTCCTGAATCATAACTAATAGGCTATTAGTAGCAGAGATAGCACTAATCGTGTTCTTGAAAGTATCAATAATCTCATCAAATGTTCGTGCAGGTAAATTACCAAAAAGTTCAATTCTATTTTGCAATATGCGAGATAATCTTGAATGATAATAATCAATACTTTCTTCCCATTTATTCGCATTTTTTACTTCATTTGTATATTCAATAAAATTTTTAAATCCTAATAACCACTCTTTTAAGGGCTTATAAATATATCCTTTTACAAGAGAAATACAAGCTCTACATGGAAAATAATTAAAATTTATATATCTCTCATCTTGTTCGTTCCGACACATCAGCTTCACTTTTTGATAACTATTTTCTAGATCTTTTTCATAATTTAATAAATTTTTAGTTATTCCATTTTTCTTTACTTCATCGTCTATTTGATTTTTAATTTTTAAAAATTCATCCTTGGATTTCTCATAATTCATCATACTTCCTCCACTCTTAATTTACCAAATATAAGCAAAGGCAAGAGGGTATCTCTGATTCTCCGAAGGGTCATTATTTGCTTTTGGTTGAGGATGATTTTTTGAAATAGTGGCTCAACGAGGGAGTGGAAGGATTGGAGGATGTGGGAGGGAGGGATTAAAATTAATTTTCCTGATAGGAAATTATTAATTATCAAATGCAATACATTGACTCCGTTAGCAAATGTTGAATTTTCTTCTTGAGTATTTTTTAGGTAAATGTAAAGATAATATTTCAAATGCTCCGTTATAGGATCAACTTTCATACAATCTAAAGAGATTACACCCACCTCAAAGTCTTTGGGTAAAGTAATAATAGCAGGTGCGCCAACAACTTGGGCATCCTGTGTCATATCAGTGAGAGCAATAATTAAATCGCTTTCTTTTACCAAATGGGATGGTTTTATTCTTTCACTTTTTATCCATGAATACTCGGTTTTAAATCCACCTCCTCTCATGAAATTATCAAGTGTTATAAAAACGTATGACCCTTCTATGTATTCCTGATATTTTTCATCGCTTTTATAGGAAATTCCCTTAAATATCCTTACTACTTCCCCCAACTTTTTAACCTCCCACCCCTTCGGTATTTCCTTTTCCAATTCTTCACTATAAACAAACTCCCCATCCCTAAACGGCTCAAAGTCAATAAACCAACTTTTAAAAATTGCCATTGCTGTCTTTTCTAAAATCTCATTTTGCCTTTTCTTAACTTCTATCAAATCGTCAAACCAAGATAAGACGGTAGCAATGCGGGATTGTTCGGGAAGTGGAGGAAGAGGAATTAAAAGATTGAGAAAATATTCTTTATCAACGTGCCTGTCATCAGTTCCTGACTTTGCACTCTTAATATCCTCTTCGTTTGTTTTTAGAACATAAAAAGCATAAATTTTATTCGCAACTTTTTCATCAAATAATAACTTACACATTGTAGAAGCCAATATACCTTTTTTTGACTTGAAAACTTCTCCTGAATTAGAACCATCCCAAATGATTACGGTTTCATTTTCATCAACTAAAACTCCAGCAGTTTCATTGTAGAATTCTTCAGCCTCTTCCTCGCCTCTTAAATATTTTGCTGTAAGATAAGGAAGATCACCCAAACATTTTTTTGGATTTTTTCCTTTAATAATTTTAGCTAAAATTTCCCCCAAACTTTTCATCTTCCACTCCCTCGGTATCTCTCCTATCTCCGTTTCTTTAAACTCTGTCTCCCAGCGGAACTTTATTTTAAGCTCCTTCATCTTCACTACCTCCCATATCCCTTTTCATATCTCTATACCTTCTGATAAAACTTCATTAGATAAAGTATTTACAATATCCTTTTCAGCTTCAAATTCTTTTTTGGTTTTAACTATAATATCAAAGGGAGAAAAGGGAAAGGCTAAATGTAAAGAACGATAAATCTCTTTTTTTAGCTTTCTTTTCTCTAAATTATCAATATCCCCCTTTATTACTACAAAAATGTCATAATCACTTAATGCTTCATATTCTCCCCTTGCCCTTGAACCAAAAAGAATTATCTTTTCAACCTTTATCCCTTTTTCCTCAAAAACTTGGTTTATTATCTTTTTGATTTTTTCTTTCATCTTCACACCTCCCATCCCAAAGCCTTAAAAACCTCTCTAATTTTGTAATTTAACTCCTCCTCTCTTTTCAAAAGCTCCGATAATTCCTCGGAGTATCTTTTCATCTTCTCTTCAAAAGGCTCGTCCTCCTCATCAAGCTTTATTCCCACATACCTTCCGGGTGTAAGGACATAACCATTTTTTGCGATTTCTTCAATGGTGGCTACCTTGGCAAAGCCCACCTCGTTTATCTTTTCCTCTGGCTCTCCCCTTTCAAACATTCTGAACTTTTCCACTATCTTGGCTATATGTTCATCTGTGAATATATTCTGCCTTCTCGATATGGGTTTAAATAACTTTTTTGCGTAGATGAATAGAACCTTTCCTTTCATGTGTTCCTGTTTTTCTTTCCTCAAGAACCACAAAGAGGCAGGAAGTGAAACGGTATAAAACATTTTAGGCGGTGTGGCAACGATGCCATAAATTAGGTCATCCTCAATTATTTTTTTCCTAATTTCTCCTTCAACTCCACCTGCGGACAAGGCACCATTTGCCATAACAAAACCTGCCTTTCCATTTGGTGAAAGATGATATATGAAATGTTGAATCCATACATAGTTAGCGTTGCTTTCCGGTGGTATTCCGTACTTGAACCTTGGGTCTGTGGATTTAACTCTGTCACTTCCCCATGCACTGTCGTTAAAGGGTGGGTTTGAAACCACATAGTCTGCCCTAAGGTCAGGAAACTTATCGTCGTGATAGGAATCTCCAAACCTAATGTCTCCTTCTGCTCCTCTTATTGCCAAGTTCATTTTACACATCTTCCATACAAACTCCTTTGATTCCTGCCCGTATATAGAAAGATGGTCCTTGTCTATACCTTCCCTTTCCAACTTTTCCAAAGCGGCAACAAAAAATCCTCCTGAGCCACAGGCTGGGTCAAAAATTCTTCCGCCCTTAACATCCAAAACTTCAACTATTAGCCTTGTTAAAGAGCGAGGAGTGTAAAATTCACCACCCTTTCTACCCTCTGCTTCTGTGAATTTCCCCAAGAAATACTCATATATCCTTCCGAAAATATCTTTTCCTTTGTGGTCGTTATCAAAGGTTATTTCAGAGAAGAGATTTATAAGGTAAACAAGGTCGTGGTAATCCAAGTTTGTTCTGGCATATACTTTAGGGATGACATCCTTTAATTGTTTTGGGTTTACTTCTTCAAGGGCTTCTATTGCCTTGTCTATAATTTCCTTGATTTCTGGATTGTTTGCGTTTTTCTTTATATAATCCCACCTTGCGTTTTCTGGAACATACAAAACTCCTTCTGAAATATACTCATCCCTGTCTTCAAGTATTTTCTGTAAGTCTGGATCGTTTTTGTGTTTTTCTTTTAGCTTTTCTCTTACCTCTTCAAAGGCAAAGGAAACATACCTTAGAAATATAAGACCGAGGACTATGTACTTATACTCGTGCACCTCAACCTTTTTTCTTAATTTATCCGCCGCCTTCCAAAGTTTGTCCTCAAAGGTTATGTCCTTCATTTTTGCTCCACCTCCTCCAGTTTATATCCCACACCCCTAACAGTCTTTATCCACTCGCCCTCCTTTCCTAACTTTTCCCTAAGGTTTTTTACATGAACGTCTATGGTTCTATCATACACCTCCTTTTTTAGAACATGTTCCACTAGATATTCCCTGCTTACGGGCTTTCCATAGTTTTCCAAAAGGGTTTTCAAAATGGCAAACTCCGTTTTTGTTAGGTTTATGGGTTCTTTGTCCCTTCTCACTTCCATCTTTTCCATATCCACCGTCAAACTGCCAAGCTTTACAATTCCACCCTCTCTTAAGGCACCGTACCTTCTCATAACCGCCCTTATTCGTGCCAAAAGCTCTTTTATGGAAAAGGGTTTAGTAATGTAGTCATCTGCCCCGAGCTCAAAACCCTTTAGCTTGTCCTCCTCTGCAGTTTTAGCGGTCAAAAAAATTATTGGAACATCCTTGGTTTCTGGAGAGGACCTGAGCATGTTTGCCACTCTAAAGCCATCCAAGGAGGGCACCATCACATCCAAAATGAAAAGGCTCGGCTTTTCCTCCTTTACCCTCTCCAACAGTTCAACACCCTTGCTAAAGGAAACAACCTCAAAGCCTTCCTTTTGTAGATGGTAGGTTAAAAGCTCCAAAAGGTCTGTGTCATCCTCTAAAAGGAAAACCTTCATGTTTTGGGCTTGATCCTAACAACCACCTCATCTGGATTGACTGTCTCGCCCACCTGTGCCAGAACCTCTTGCACAACTCCGCTTATGGGTGAATGAACTTCGTTCTCCATCTTCATAGCCTCAACCACAAAGAGCACATCCCCCTCTTTTACCTCATCCCCCGGTTTGACCTTTATATTGACTATTTTGCCCGATATAGGAGATGCCACATCTCCCAAGGCTACCGGCTTGGACCTCTTGGGCTTTACCTCCATACCAAGGCTGGAGAGGTCCCCACTAACCACCTCCGTTGGACTGAGCTCCCTGACGGGTTTAAGTAGCACCTCTTCTAATCTGCCGTCCAGCCTTATAAAGAAGGTCCTTCCCTCTTGGGTTTGCTCACCCCTTCCTGCTATCTGCACATGGTACTGCTCTCCATGGACGGTGATTACAAACTCCACCGGGATGTTTTCCCTCTTTTCTTCTTTATCCTCCAGCTCGGGCACGTAGGGCTCGCCTTTTTCTCTCCACTCAAAGAACTCCTTTGCCACCAATGGGAAGAGGGCATAAGAAAGCACGTCCTCCTCGCTCTTTGCTCCTGCCTTTATGGCCTCTTCTCTGATCCTTTCCAGCTCAGGCTCCAAAAGGTCTGCGGGCCTTATGTGATACAAGGGCTTCTCATCACCCAAAACCTTCTTTAGGACCTCCTCCTTTACGGGTGCGGGCGGTCTGCCATAAAGACCTTTCACATAGTCTTTGACTTCCTTAGTAACAACCTTGTATCTCTCTCCATGGAGCACATTCAAGAAGGCTTGAGAGCCCACGATCTGGCTGGTGGGCGTTACCAAAGGTGGATAGCCAAGGTCCTCCCGAACTCTGACCACCTCCTCCAAAACCTCTGGAAGTTTTTCTTCCATTCCCTGTTCCCTAAGCTGGCTTATGAAATTGGTGATCATACCGCCCGGAATTTGATGCAAAAGAACGCCCACATCAGGATACGGTGGCAAAACATCAAACTTTTTGTACTTCTTCCTTACTTGAACAAATAGGTCTCCCGCTTTTTGATACAGCTTTTCATCCACATCCACTTGGTAGCCGAGCTCCCTTAGCACGTATATCATGGTCTCTCCCGGAGGATGGGAGGTCTGGGAAGAGAGGGAGTAAAAGGCAGTGTCTATCATGTCTGCGCCAGCTTCTATGCCCTTCAGCTGTGCCATCTCTGCCAAGCTGGCGGTGGTTTGGGTATGAAGATGAACAGGATATTTTGGAAACTCAGACTTCAGGGCTTTCACAAGCTCATAAGACATCTTTGGAGACAAGAGCCCTGCCTGGTCCTTTATGGATATTATGTCTATGCCCATATCCACCAACTGCCGGGCTATCTCCACATAGTATTCCACCGTATGCACAGGGCTTATGGTGTAAGAGAGAACCCCCTTAACAATGGCACCCACCTTTTTGGCAGTTTCTATTGCCTTCCTTAGGTTTCTGGTGTCGTTAAGGGCATCAAAAATCCTAAAAACTTCTATGCCATTGTCGTAGGCTTTTTTCACAAAGGCTTCCACCACGTCATCCGGATAGTGTCTGTAGCCTACCACATTTTGACCCCTCAAAAGCATTTCCAGTTTAGTGTTTTTAGCCCTCTCTTTGAACTTCCTGAGCCTCTCCCAAGGGTCCTCCTTTAAGAACCTCAAGCACACATCAAAGGTGGCTCCACCCCAAACCTCCAAGGAGTAAAAGCCACACTTATCAAGGATTTCAACAATATCCAGCATATCCTCCGTCCTTACCCTTGTGGCAAGGAGGGACTGGATGCCATCTCTTAAGGATACATCGGTGATTTCTATTTTCCTCATGTGGTAAAATTATAAAACCATGGCGGTAAGGATAGACATAAACAGCATACAGAGGGATATGTTTATTGAGCACAACGGACAACCCCACAGAGTTTTGGACTATGAACATGTGAAACCGGGCAAAGGACAAGCCTTCGTGCGGGTAAAGGCAAAGAACATGAGCACGGGCAATGTGATTGAAATAACCTACAAGGCCTCCGACAGCATAGAACTGGCGGACTTTGAGCAGGTGTTTGCGGAATACTCATACAACGACGGTGATTACTACTACTTTGTAAGCAAGACCACCTACGAGATGCTTGCTGTTCCCGCCAAGAACATAGAAAACGAAATAAAGTTCCTGAAAGAGGGCATGGAAGTTGTAGTGTTTGTCTATAAAGGTCAACCCATAGGTATAGAGTTGCCAAGACATGTGGAGCTAAAGGTGGTGGAAACGGAGCCTGCCTTTAAGGGAGATACCGCTGCGGGCGGTTCTAAGCCTGCCAAGTTGGAAACTGGCGCGGTGGTGCAAGTACCATTTTTTGTGGGAGAGGGAGACATAATAAAGGTGGATACAAGGACGGGCACCTACATAGAAAGGGTCAAGTGATGGACAAAGATTTTATAAAGGAGCTTATAAACCTTATAAAAAACAGCGATATAAAACTGTTTGAGATAGAGCATCAAGATTTTAGGCTTAGAATAGAGACCTATCAAAGGGAGTTAGTGCACAAAGTAGAAACACCACGGGAGGTAAAACATATTGAGGTTGCTCCACCCTCAGAAGATTTGGAGGAGAGCAAACTACATGTTATAAGAAGCCCTCTGGTGGGAACCTTCTACAGGGCACCCTCCCCAGGAGCACCTCCCTTCGTGGAGGTAGGCGACATTGTATCCCCCGGTCAAGTGCTGTGCATAATAGAAGCCCTAAAGGTGATGAACGAGATAGAAAGCGATGTTAGAGGCAAGGTGGTAAAGATCCTTGTAGAAAACGGAGAGACGGTAGAATACAACCAGCCTCTTTTCCTGATAGACACAAACGTTTGAAGAAGCTTTTACTCTACCGAAGGGGTGGGCTTGGGGATACATTGCTCACTTTCCCCCTCTTAGAGATCTTCAAAGGCTATGGCTTTCACATAACCACGGTAGGGAATACCGATTACTTTGAGATAGCCAAAGAGGTGGGCTGGGCAGACGGAGTTTTATCGGAAATGCCCAAGGGGGACTTTGACAAAAGGATAATAATCGGAACTGACGGAATAGACCCCTTTCCAAAGGAGAGGGTGTGGGTTTTGGAATACTATCTAAAAATCTTAGGTCTTTCTTCTCACTATTCCCAAACACTGCCCCTTGACGCAGACCCAAACTCACCCTTTAAGGGAAAGGTGGTTTTGCACCCATCCAGCGGTTCTCCGAAGAAAAACCCACCCATTGAGTTGTTTTTTAAGATTGAAAACTTTCTCACAGGGCTTGGCTACCAATGTGTGTATTTAGTTGGAGAGGCAGACCAGTGGCTAAAGGCACATGTAAAGAACTTTGTGGAGATGTACCAGCCTTTGCAAATTGCCAAAGCCTTGAAGTCTGCCCTGTTTTTTGTGGGTAATGATAGCGGACTTTCGCACCTCTCTGCTTACCTTGGTTTACCAACCTTCATCTTCTATGGTCCTACGGACCCAGTAGTATGGAAACCTATAGGAACTTATGTTTTTCAGATAAGTTTGAACCTCAGTTGTAGCCCATGCTTTCCAAACACTTGTCAAGAGAGGAGTTGTTTTGATGTTAAGGCGCTTTTTGAGAGGTTTTTGAACTACTTTAGAGGCATGAGTCTGTAAGGCTTTAAAAAACCGCCCTCCAATAGACCTACTCCAAGAAACTCCTCATCCCAAAAGACTCTAACATAGCCATAGTGCTTTGCCTCCGCCCTTATCTTTGCACCGTTTCTAAAGAGCTTGGCTTCTTTTGTCCGCAAGCTAACCGCCGGCAAAAAGCTCATGGCTTCCCATATGGGAATTATTACGCCCCAGAGGTCTTCAAGGCTGTTTAGCCTCTCATAAGAGAGGGCCATACTGACGCTAAAGTCTCCTATCTTTGTTCTTTTCAGCTCCAACACGTAAGCTCCGCAACCAAGGGCTAAACCTATATCGTGCGCCAAGCTTCTTATGTAAGTTCCTCCGGAAACTTCAAATTCAAGGACCACCTGTGGAAGGTTGCACTCCAAAAGCTTGGCACTGTAAACCTCCACCTCCACGGGCTTTAGAGGTACTTCTAAACCTTTTCTTGCCAACTCGTAAGCCCTAACTCCCCCTACTTTCTTTGCAGAATAGGGTGGGGGCTTTTGGAGAATTCTACCGGTAAAATTGGGCAAGACCTTTGCCACATCCTCACAGGATACGTTCACATCCCTCCTTTCTAAGATGTTTCCTTCCGCATCGTGGGTGTCCGTTATGGCACCGAGAACTATTTTTGTGATGTAAGTTTTTGGAAGCCTAACAAAAAACTCCGCAAAGCGTGTTGCTTCCTCAAGTAAGAGGATCAAAAGTCCCGTGGCAATGGGGTCTAAGGTGCCCGTATGCCCCACCTTGTTTAGCTTAAACTTCCTCTTAACCGTATCCACCAACTGAAAGGAGGTGAAACCCCTGGGCTTATCCAAAAGCAAGATAGAGGGGATCATCCGCTCAGAAAATCTTTTAGATGTTTTTTTATTGCCATGTTTCTTAGCTTTCTTAGAGCCCTTGTTTCCAACTGCCTGACCCTTTCCCTTGAAATGTTTAATATCTCTCCTATCTCCCGCAATGTTTTTGGCTCTTCTCCTCTCAATCCAAACCTGAGCTCCACAACCCGCCTTTCCTTTTCCGGCAGTTTATCCAGCATTTCCTCTATTTCTTTGCTCAGAATTTCGTTCATCACCTTCTCTTCCACATCGGCGGTGCCATGCTTACTGAGAAAATCCACAAAGAAGGTGTCTTCTTCCTCTCCAACGGGTGCATCAAGGGACAAGGGCATTCTGGATATTTGCAGAATCCTCTCCACCTCCGCAGGATCAATCTTATAGCCCTCTTTTTCTATTCTCCTTTGGATTTCCTCCTCTGTGGGTCTCCTTCCCAGTTCCCTTTCCATTTCCTTTTGCAAGATCTCCTTGGTGTATTCCTCTGCTACCTCCTCCGCGGTTGGTTCCCTCTCGTATTCCTTGTATAGCTTACTGTATATACTGTTGATCTTATTGATCAGATGGGACTGTTTTAGGGGTATGCGCACCGCCCCAGTCTGTTGAGATAGGGCTTGCATTATAGCTTGTCTGATCCACCAGACTGCGTAAGATATGAACTTAACACCCTTGTCGGGGTCAAACCTCTTTGCCGCCTCCATAAGCCCGTAATTGCCTGCTGCGATCAACTCTGAAAGGCGAAGTCCATAACCCAAATACTGTTTTGCTATGCTTATGACAAAACGCAGGTTTGATTCTACAAGCTTTCTGTAAGCCTCTTTGTCTCCCTCCTTTGCCCTTCTTGCCAACTCCTTCTCCTCCTCGGGCTTGAGGAGGGGTATTTTTGAAACCTTCTTTAAGTATTGGGCTATAAGCTCTTGTTCGCTGTCCGGAATCATCGCTTTACCTCAAATAAAGCACCACATACAGGTTGTTTCCACCTCTCCTTATTAAAAGGAGCACCCTCGTCCTCTGCTCGCTCCTTGCCCTGTCTATCTTCTCATTAAACTGAGAGAGACTCTCCACGGGCTCATTATTAACCGCAAGGATTATGTCTCCTCTCCTTAAACCGCTCCTTTGGGCTAAACTACCGGGTGCCACACCCTCCACAAGGACACCCTTTACTCCAAGCCTCCTTACCTCCTCTGGCGATAGATCCCTGAGAGACAGACCCAGATCTCCTACTTGCTCCTGTTGTTGCCCAAAGCTAACTTCCTCCGGCATTTCGCCCACCTTTGCCTTAATGGTCTGTTCCTTTCCTCCCCTGATGATGGTTAGGGTTACCTCGGTACCGGGGGGTGTTTTCATGATCTTAAACTGCAGATCCCTAACCTCTCTGACTTTTTCACCATCAATGGCGATTATTATGTCTCCAACTTTGAGCCCAGCCTTCTCCGCAGGGCTACCCGGTGTGATCTGGGCTACGAGTACACCCTCCTTCACTCCTATGGTTTCGGCGATCTCCGGCGTGATCTCCTGAATGACCACACCAAGCCACCCTCTAACCACTCTACCTTTAGCCATAAGCTGGTCTGCCACCCACTTGGCAAGGTTTATGGGTATGGCAAAGCCCAAGCCTTGACCCTCCGCCACTATGGCAGTATTTATGCCAATAACTTCACCTTTTATGTTTATTAGAGGTCCTCCCGAGTTGCCCGGGTTTATGGGTGCGTCCGTTTGAATAAAGCTTTCATACTGGGTTATTCCTATGGACCTCCGCAGGGCGGAGATCACTCCAAAGGTTACTGTTCTTTCAAGACCGTAAGGGTTTCCTATGGCGATCACCAACTGACCCACCTTCAACTTGTCCGAATCTCCCAGCTTTGCCACTCTACCCTCAGGGTTTTCTATGCCCTTTGCATCCACCTCCACCACCGCCACATCTGTCTTAGGATCTCCTCCCACCAGCCTTCCGTCTCTCTCTGTATGTGGGTCAAACCTCACCCTTATCCTCTTTGCCCCTTGGACCACATGGTTGTTGGTCAAGATGTAAAACTTTCCGTTCTTAAGGGCCATGATGACACCCGAGCCTAAAGACCTCCTCTCCTGTGGAATTTGGAAGGGGAAGAAGAAGGGAAAATCCTCTCCAAAACCACTTGAAACCTCTTGGGTGGAGTATATGGCTACCACAGATGGGGAGACCCTTTCCACAAGCTCCGTCAGTTCCTTTTCAAACTGTGCCAAAAGACCAGACCTAACGGGGACCTCTTGCGCTTGAGGTTGTGGTGCAGTTCCAGAAGTAAGAGGCGTTTTTTGCGCTTTACAACCTTCTACGCTAAAAAGTAGTAGCAAAAATAATAATGATACAAAGGTCATGGCTACCCTCCTCACTGTGGAACCTCGCAGGAAAAGAATAACACCAAAAAACTGGGTTTGTCAATGGAAAATATTAGCCTTTCAACGCTCTTTTTGGCTCTGAGAATATCCCCTTTTGATGGATTGTAAGAAGAACCCGTGTAATGAAAGAACCTTAAAAGGTCCCAACCCTTGAAGGGAATTTCCAACTCTCTCAGCTCCACCTTTCTCAGCTTTCCTCCAAGATGGCGAAGCCTTTCAAGGATATCCTCCGGAGAAAGAAAGGGAAAGTCCAAAGGCTCAAGACTTCCCTTAACGGGCATGGCACAGAGGAATTTCTTCCTGCAAACCCTGAATATTTCCCTAAAGCTCTGGTCTATGGAAGTCCAGTGCAGGGCAAAGTTGCTTACCACACAGTCAAAGCTCTTGTCCTTAAAGGGCATTGCCTCAGCCATAGCGCAAATACCCAAAAAACCTTTCTGTCTGTACGTCCTCAGCATACTCTGAGAGATGTCAATCCCCACCACTTTTTCCAAACCTTCACTACAAAAGCCTGTGCCACAACCCACATCAAGGACCGAACCCTCAATTGTGTCTAAGCGCTTTAAAATCTCCGCACTCTGCCTTTGGGGAATTGCCCAATCTTCATAGGTACTCGATGCCCTCGAGAACTTTAAGGATAATAGCTTCATTTTCCGGGAAGTGTCCTCCAGCAAAGGTTATTAATTTAGCTCTCTTGTTCAGATTGTAAAGCTCAAGGGCTCCTCTGAGAGGAACGATATGGTCCTCTGTGCCATGAAGTAAGAGAATGGGTTTATTTATATGAGGGATATAGCTTCTTAGGTCTGTGGAAAAGTAATCCTCCAAAAGCTCAAGGGCTCCCTCCAGTTCTACCTTTGCATCAAAGGGCTTTGGGTATGCCCTTTTTCTGAACTCCTTTAAAAACTCCTCCCTTTCCTTCCTAAGCCTTAGCAAAAAGCCCTTTAGGTTTTTTCTGTTCCAAAGGCAAGGAAAGCATGCGGTGGCACCTATTAAAAGTAAAGCTTTTACCTTAGAGGGAAAGAGCAGAGCCAAAAGCAAAGCTAAGGTGCCACCCATAGACCAACCTACCACCGTAGAGTTGTTGGGAATTCTTAGAGCAATCTCTTGAGCTAAAGCCCGAAGGCTTTTGCTTTTTAGCTTAGAATTTCCGTGAAAGGGAAGGTCTATCTTTACACCGGGAAAGGTTTTAAAGACCTCTGAGGAAAAGCCAAATCCATGAATAAAAACAAGCGGGCCCGGAGGGATTCGAACCCCCGACCTAGGGATTAGAAATCCCTTGCTCTGTCCAGCTGAGCTACGGGCCCTCGGGGCGACAGGACTTGAACCTGCGACCTCTGGCTCCCAAAGCCAGCGCTCTACCACCTGAGCTACACCCCGTGATAATATATTTTATTCAATGAAAATCCTACTTGCAACCCAAAACTTAGGAAAATACAAAGAAATTAAGCGAATGTTAGAACCTCTCGGAGTAGAAGTTATACTGCCAGAGGAAAAGTTGAACGTGGAAGAGAAGGGAAACTCCTTTATGGAAAACGCATACATAAAGGCAATGGCATACTTTGAAAAATACCGCATTCCCACCTTGGCAGATGATTCAGGGCTTGTGGTTCCATCCCTTGGGGGTTACCCGGGTGTCTTTTCCAGTCGGTTTTACTCCATAGATTGGGGCGGTAGGGAGGAAATTCAAACTTCGGAGGATGAGGCAAACATAAGAAAACTTCTCAGGCTTATGAAGGATGTCTCCGATAGGAGGGCATACTTTAGGGCGGTCCTGTGCCTTGTTTTGGAAGAGGGGCTGAGCATCTTTTCCGAAGGCACCTGCGAAGGGGAGATTGTACACAGTCCTAGGGGCTCGGGAGGCTTTGGCTACGACCCCATTTTCAAACCAAAGTCCTATGAAAAAACCATGGCGGAGCTATCTCCAGAGGAAAAGGACCTTATCTCTCACAGAGGCAAGGCCCTGAGAAAGTTAAAAGAGTTCTTAGAGCTTTGGAAAAAGTGCGGATAAGAGTTATATTTTGTATATGATGGATCGCATATTTGCGTGGGGCTACAACTTTAAAACTGCTCCAGTGGAGATAAGGGAGCTTTTAGCCTGTAGTAAGGAGGAACTTTGCGACCTCTTGACCGCGTTAAAATCTTACTCCGGAGTAAGGGAGCTTGTAATTTTAAATACCTGCAATAGGGTGGAAGCCTACGCAGTGGCAGAAGACTACCATCAAATGCACCTTTTGGTGTCCGCCTTTCTGGAGCTAAAGAAGGTAAGCCCCAGCTATAAAAAGTACTCCTTCTTTTTGGAAGGGAAGGAAGCCTTAGCGCACATATTCAGAGTTGCCAGCGGTCTTGATTCTATGGTGGTGGGAGAAAGCCAGATAGTACACCAGTTTAAAGAGGCCTTTAGGTTAGCCAAGGAGTGCGGAGGACTTGGAAAGATCCTAAACCGGGTTTTTGAAAAGGCCCTGAGAACTGCCAAAAGGGTGCGCACGGAAACGGGCATAGGTAAGAACGCAGTGTCCGTTAGCTATGTGGCGGTAGAGTTGGCAAAGCAGATCTTTGGGAATCTCAGCAAGGCGCAGGTGCTTTTGATAGGTGCGGGAGAGATGGCGGAGCTTGCTTCAAAGTACTTTAAAAAGCTAAAGTCAAGCATATTTATCGCCAACAGAACTTACCAGAGGGCTTTGGAACTGGCAAAGGAGCTGGAGGGCAACGTGCTAAGATACGAGGAACTGCCAGACCATCTTCATAAGTTTGACATAGTTCTTGTATCCACAGGTGCAAAGGGCTATGTGCTCACCAAGGAAATGGTAGAAAACGCAATGAAAAAGAGAGACTATCGCCCTATGTTTATCATAGACATTTCTGTACCCAGGAACGCAGACCCAGACATAGAAAGCATAGACCAGGCCTTCCTGTATAACATTGACGACCTTAAGGGTATAGCCCAAGAGAACCTAAAGGGTAGGCTCAGGGAAAAGGAGAAGGGGGAGATCATCGTCTGGGACGAGGTGGAAAAGTTCTTCCGGTGGCTTGAGCTTCTTCCAATAGAGGAAAAGATCGTGAAAATCAAAAACTATTGGGCGGATGTGGAAAGAAGGGAGCCAAAGTTTAGGAGGTTTTTGCACCTTGCCCTTGAGGAGATAAAAAGGGATCCTTCAGGTAGTGAAAAGTTGATTAAAATACTCCTTGAGGAGGTTAAAGAAGATGGAAACAAGGCCAGAGAACTATCCTATGTCCATAACCGAGCTGATGGAGCTTGAGTCTGAATACTCCATAAAGGCGTACATACTCATAAAGGCAGACCCAAGAGAGATCCCGTCAATAATGCTCGCCCTTTCCACCTTTGACGGCGTCAGAACTGCGGACGTAGTAACAGGTCCTTACGACATTATTGTCTTTGTGGAGGTAAAAAATCAAGACGAGCTGGGAAGATTAGTTATAAACAAAATCCACTCCTTGGAGGGAGTGAAAGAAGCCCTCACCTGCGTAGTGGTGAGAATATGAACTACCCAAAGGTTGTGGAGGAGGAGGACAGGATAATCGTTATATACTCAGAGGAGCCTCACTACTACGTGGAGGAGGACGACGGCGTTTTGATATATTACTCCAAGCTCTGGGAAGTGGTTAAAATAGTTATCAAGAAAGATGAAAAACATCACATCATTAAGCTCTGACTTTCTTGTGATAAGGGGAGGCAGAAAGCTAAAGGGAAGGGTAAAGGTCTCCGGTTCAAAAAACGCAAGCCTTCCCATACTCATAGCAAGCCTTTTAACCGAGGAGCCCTGCATTGTAAAAAGGGTGCCCAATCTTCTGGATGTTAAAACTACCTTTGAGCTCTTGGAGACCCTTGGGGCACGGGTGCATTTTGAAGAGGGGAGAGCTTTTGTCCATGCGCAGGCGCTGAACTCTTACCTTGCACCAGACCATATAGTCAGAAGGATGAGGGCTTCTATCCTTGTGGCTGGTCCCCTTTTGGCACGGTTTGGTCGTGCTGTGGTAGGCATGCCCGGTGGCTGTTCCATAGGGGCAAGGCTCATCGACCAGCATCTAAAAGTCTTTGAAAAGGGAGGGGCAGTTATAAACGTGAAAGAGGGCTACCTTCATATGGAGGTTCAAAAAATAAAACCGGTGGAGTATACCTTTGAGGTTATAACCGTTACGGGCACAGAGAATGCCCTTATGTTTTTGAGTAGATGTCCAAAGAGAAGCGTTCTCAGAAACGTTGCACTGGAGCCAGAGGTGATGGACCTGGTGGAGGTTCTTAGAAAGATGGGTGTGGAGATAGAGGTGGAAGGAAGGACTATGGTTATAAGGGGAAGGGAGGACTTGGCGGGTTTTGAGCACGAAGTAATACCGGACAGAATTGAGGCGGGCACCTTGGCGGTGGCGGGCTTTTTGACGGGCGGAGAGGTGCTCTTAGAGGGTGTTAGGATAGACCACATGGGCGCCCAGATAGAAAAGTTAAAAGAGGCGGGTGCGAAGGTGGAAATCTTGGGCATAGATCGGGTTAAGGTTTGTGGGGACGGAAGACCGGAACCTTTGGAAATATCCACCGCAGAGTATCCGGGCTTTCCCACAGACATGCAAGCCCAGTTTATGGTACTGTGCACGGTGGCAAAGGGGATCTCTCACATAACGGAAAACATCTTTGAAAACCGCTTTCAGCATGTAAACGAGCTTCAAAGAATGGGTGCAAACATAAGCCTTAGGGGTAGAACTGCCATCGTGCGCGGTGTAGAAAGACTGAGCGGAGCGGAGGTCTTTTCCACAGACTTAAGGGCAAGCGCCAGTTTGGTTTTGGCAGGGCTCATTGCGGAGGGAACAACCACAGTCAGGGACATATACCACTTAGACAGAGGTTATGAAGGCTTAGAGGAAAAGTTAAACCAACTTGGTGCAGACATAGAGAGGATAAAGGATGCAAACACTGTTGGATAGGGCAAGGATTTTACAGTCTGCGCTTCCTTACATCAGGGAATTCTACGGAAAGGTCTTTGTCATAAAGTATGGCGGTTCCGCCATGGTAAACGAACAACTAAGGGACAGCTTTGCTCGGGACGTGGTGCTCTTGGCTTACGTGGGTATAAAGGTGGTGGTGGTGCATGGGGGAGGTCCCCAGATAAGCCAAACCTTGGAAAAGTTTGGTCTAAAGGCGCACTTTGTGGGTGGTGTTAGAAAGACGGACGCAGAAACCATGCATGTGGTGGAGATGGTGCTCTCGGGGGACATAAACAAGGACATAGTTGCCCTCATAAACACCCACACCAAAAAACCTATATACGCGGTGGGGCTCTCTGGAAGGGATGGAGAGCTATTGAGAGCAAAAAAGCTTGACAAGGAAAGCTACTTTAAAGAGCTTGGTTTAGATGTGCCAGAAGAAGACCTTGGCTTTGTGGGGGAAGTAGAGGAAGTGAACGTAGAGCTACTGCAGACACTCCTAGAAAGAAACTACATCCCGGTTATTGCACCGGTGGGTGTAGGAGAGGGTGGTCAGGCTTACAACATAAACGCAGACCTCTGCGCGTCAAAGATAGCACAAGCCCTGAAGGCGGAGAAGGTGATCTTTTTAACGGACACGGAGGGTGTAAAGGACAAAGATGGTTCGCTCATATCCACCCTGTCCGCCCAAGATATTCCAAGGCTTATCTCCGAGGGTGTGGTAAAGGGAGGCATGATCCCAAAACTCAAGAGCTGTATGTCCGCCCTGAAGGAAGGAGTAAAGAAGGTGCATATAATAGACGGACGTGTGCCCCACTCCATACTCTTGGAAGTTTTCACCGACGAAGGGATAGGAACGCAGATCGTTCCGTAGTCTAAGCCCTTTTGTTCCAAAATCCTCTCTCTTTCCTCTCTTTGAAGGTTAGTTCTATACTGTGAAGGGAAAGTTCTTTTAGAACCCTCGCCTTTTCCTTTTCCGCTTTCTCAAGCCTTCTTTTTGCATACTCCACATACTCCTCGGAGATATCTATGCCTATGTATTTCTTTCCCAAAAGCTTAGCGGCTACAAGGGTGGTTCCAGTTCCACAGAAAGGGTCTATAACAATTCCATCCTCTTCCTCAAGCAAGCTTGCTATTATCCGTGTGGGAAGTTCTATGGGAAATACCGCAGGATGCTCTCTATGTCCTTGCTCTGGGCGGATCTCCCATATGGATGTTAATTTGGCGTGCTTGGGCTTTAACTCTTTTGGCTTTCCTTTCACAAGCCAATAAATTCTTTCTTCTACCTGCCAAAACCTCCATCCTCTTATGTTGCCCGCAATTTTTCTGTTCCAAATGATCTCCTGCCATATGTTCCACTTGGTTTTAAGTAGCCATTGTAAGGGATGGATCATTTTTCCGTCTTCGTAGCGCACCTTGTGATTGTAGAAAAAGGACCCTCCCTCCTTTATCACTCTGTAGAGTTCATTTAAAACCTCCACCTGCCAGCTTTGATACTCCTCCTCCGGCATAACATCCCTGTAGCCCTTGTATCGGACCTTATCCACTAACCAACCACCGTGCTTTTCTTTTTTGTTGTATGGTGGAGAGGTGATACCCAAATGTATACTTTCATCTGGCATCTTCCTTAAAACTTCCAGGGCATCACCACATATAACTTGGTTGATAAACTTTTCTATACCTTCCATTTTTTAAGTCCCTCAAAGTATTTTGTCAGGTCCCTTGAGAGGTAATCCTTAAAACTGTGCCAATCATCCCTTAAGTAGGCAAGCTTCAAAGAAGGACAATCTTTGTAATCCCTAAATGAAAATCCAGCTGAGCGTAAGTATTCTCCCTCTCTTCTTTGTCCCTCCGGAAACCTGCGTTCAAGCAAACCTCTAAGCTTTTCCTTTAAGCACTCAAACTTAAACTCAAAGATGTATATAAGCTTTCCTCCCACAAAACCGCTAACCAAAATTATAGGATTATTTTCCAAATCTCTACCAAACCTTTCCAAAGTGTAGTCGTTAAAACTTCCACCGCCGTTTAGTTTTTTCCTAGGATCATCCGTATTTTGAGGCTTGACCTCACAGTCAACTCTCCTTCCAGCATCCACATCCATTCTGTATCCATTGTATCCGAGCTTTTCCGAGTTTGGTTGAAAGCCACACATCCACAAAGTGGTTAGTTCTCTGAGCCTTGATGAGTTTTTGTCATTAAAGTAAAGGGTCAAAAGGTCTATACAAAGGGCTATCAAGGATGGTTTTGAAAGTCCATTCAAAAACTGAACAAGCTCTTCAGAGGATCTCGTTGAATATAGCTCAATAGTCTTCCTTAAGTTGGGGTTTGTCATGCAAGCTTAATTATAATACCGAACTACACCTATACCGCAACCCTCACGGGCGCTGTTGAGAACTATTGCCTTTTGCAAACTATTAGCTTAAACTTTCTTATGAACATGAGCGAGAAAGTTTATGTTTACGACACCACTTTAAGGGACGGTTCCCAGGCGGAAGGAGTGAACTTCTCCATAGAGGATAAGCTCAGGATCATAAAAAAGCTTGACGAGTTTGGTATAGATTACATTGAGTGCGGTTGGCCAGGCTCAAACCCAAAGGATACACTGCTCTTTGAAAAACTCAAAAACATCAAGCTAAACCACTCAAAGATTGTGGCCTTTGGTGCTACAAGAAGACCGGGAAAAAGGCCAGAAGAGGACCCTCAGCTTGAAAACCTGATAAAAGCCCAACCACAGGCAATAACCATCTTTGGAAAAAGCTGGGACCTGCATGTGTTAGAAGCTCTCAGAACAACCTTGGAAGAGAACTTGGACATGGTGGCTGGAAGCATAGCCTATCTAAAAAGGTATGTGCCGGAGGTGATCTTTGATGCGGAGCATTTTTTTGATGGATACAAGAGAAATCCCGAGTATGCCCTAAAGGTAATCCAGTATGCCCTTGAAGGTGGAGCGGATTGGATAGTTTTGTGCGATACCAACGGGGGATGTTTGCCTCACGAGGTCTATGAGATCACAAAAAAAGTGGTGGAGACCTTTCCTGAGGCAAAGATAGGCATACATGCCCACAACGATGCAGACACCGCCGTTGCAAATTCCATAATGGCAGTTTTGGCTGGAGCAAGACAGGTACACGGCACCATAAACGGCATAGGTGAAAGAACGGGCAACGCCAACCTCTGCTCTATAATACCCAACCTTCAGCTAAAGCTTGGCTTTAATGTGGTACCCGAGGAAAACCTCAAAAGGCTCACCGAACTTTCCCACTTTGTGGCGGAAATATCCAACATGCCCGTACCCAGAAACATGCCCTACGTGGGAGAAAGTGCCTTTGCTCACAAGGCTGGAGTGCATGCATCAGCGGTAATGAAAAGGAGCGATACCTACGAACACATAGACCCATCTTTGGTAGGCAACAGAAGAAAGATCACCGTCTCGGACCTCTCCGGAAAGAGCAACATAGTCTATAAGCTAAGAGAAATGGGCATAGAGGTGGATGAGAGGTCTCCGGAGGTTCTAAAGCTGGTGGAAAAGATCAAGGAGTTAGAAAAGGAAGGCTATCACTTTGAGGCGGCAGAGGCATCCTTTGAACTGCTCTGCAAGAGGCACTTTGGACTTGTTAGAAACTACTTTGATTTGGATGCCTACAGGGTCCTAATAGCCAAAAGGAGCACCGACGAGCTACCAGTTTCCGAGGCGACGGTGAGACTCTCTGTGGGTGGTGTAAAAGAACATACCGCATCCTTGGGCAATGGTCCAGTCAATGCCTTAGACAGGGCTCTCAGGAAAGCCCTTGAGGAGTTCTATCCAAACTTAAGGGAGGTGCAACTTATAGACTACAAGGTTCGCATAGTCAATGAATCTGAGGGCACTTCCGCCAAGGTGAGGGTCCTTATAGAATCCACCGACGGCAAAAGAAAGTGGGGCACGGTGGGCGTCTCGGAGAACATCATAGAAGCCTCTTGGATCGCCCTAACAGACAGCATCGTGTATAAGCTTATGAAAGACGAGGAGGAAATGGAGTGAAGTGGGTAAGGTTAAAAAGGTCAAAGATAAAGGTCTTTGGTAAAAAAGGTAAAACTCTACCAAAGGGCTTTCAGGAGGAACACACCTCCTTCTTACACAGCCTGCTAACCAACGATATAAAGGGTCTAAAGCCCTTTAGCTTTAACTACAACCTTTGGCTTAGACAAAACGGTTCTCCTATAGAGGATTTCTTTGTGTATAAGCTGGAGAACGCATACCTTTTGGACACAGAGGGAGACGCAAAAAAGATCATAGAGGAGTTTGAAAGGTTAAAGCTCTCTCTTAAGGTGTACTTTGAAAATCTAACTACACTTGGACACGTTTTTGTCTTTGGAGAATCTGCCAAAGATTGGATTGAGAAGACCTTTGGCATGGTGCCGGAAGAGGGCAAGTTCTTTGAAAAGGATGGTGTTTTTGTGGCAAACAATCCTTTAAGGCTCAGAGAAGAAGGTTTTGATGTTTTTGGCAAGCTGGACGGACTTGAACTTCCCAAGGAAGAAGAGATCACTGAAGAGGACTTTGAAGACATAAGGATAGAGAGAAAGGTCCCGAGGATAGGGAAGGAGTTGAGAGAGGGCTATTCACCCCTTGAGGCTGGGCTTTTGAACGTTGCCATAAGCCTAACAAAGGGCTGTTATGTAGGACAGGAGGTTATAGCAAGAATTCACTACAAGGGCAGGCTTCCCAGAACCTTGGTTCTTTTTAAAGGAGAAAACCTTCAGGAGGAGCAAAAAGTCTTTGACGGAGAAAAGGAGGTGGGTCTAATAACATCCGTGTCAAGGAAAGGCTTGGCGTTGGGCTATATCCTTACTAACAGGCTGGAAGGGAAAAGGGAGTTTTCCACCGCTACTGGAAAGGTAGTTGTTTTAGATTAAATGAAGCCAAGCCTTAAAAAACAGCTTTTTGTAGCTTTCCTCTCCCCTTAAAAGCCTGTAGTAGGCTTTCAGTGCCCCCTTCTTTCCCCAATGGTAAGAAAATCTCTGAAAGCGGTAGGCTATCTTTGCGATCCTCCCTGCATAGACAAGCTCTTCTATCATGGGTTTTGAAAGTCTGAAATACTCCTCCGCCGGATTATTTGGGCAGTTAAGGATTGCTCGCACTGCGTTTTTTGCTCCCCAAAGGGCATAGTATATACCCTCCCCTAAGAGCGGGTCAACCGAGTTGGACGCATCGCCCACCAGCAGAATTCTACCCCTTCCAGCGTGAAAGTCCCTTTTACTTTCTAAATAGGGTATGTGCCAGCCATAGACCTTGCCCTCTACTTTCAGACCCAGTTTAGTTGAATAGTCCTTAAGTAGTTCCAGAAGGTTTTCTTTCCCTGTGGAAGCAATGCCCACATTGGTGGGAAAAACCCATGCGTAGCCCTTTTCCACAAGCCCCACATCTATGCGCACACCTTCTTTGAGGTTTGTAAGGCATTGAAATTCTAAGGACCGAAAGAATTTCTTCTTTTTGTAGCCCAGAAGGTCAGCGGTCTTTGAATAAAAGCCGTCCGCACCTATTAGAAAGTCCGCCTCCACTTCCCCTTTGGAAGTATAGACCTTTGTCCTTTCTCCCTCTTCAAAGCCCAAAAGTTCGCACTCTTGCCAAAGCTCCACGCCTACCTGCTGAGCATTTTGCACCAAAAAGTAGTCAAACTCCGCCCTGTCTACTATGTATGCCAATGGCTTTTCGCTCGGAAGACTAAAGCTTTCCTCTCCACGGTAGCCAAGGGTTCCCTCCCTTATTACCGCCTTTATCAAACCCTGCCAGCCTTCCGGCAGGAGAGAGACCACTCTTGCAGAGAGACAACCTCCGCAAGGCTTGAACCTGGGAAGTCTCTTCTTTTCCAAAAGCAAAACCTTTAAGCCGTTTTTTGCAAGCCAGTAGGCGCTGAAGGCTCCACCCGGACCTGCACCCACAACCACCGCATCAAAGCTCATCTTTCCTCCACAAAAAGGGAGAACACACCAAGCCCAAATTTCTTTCTAAGCTCACCTTTTATCATAAAACTAAGGGCGGTTTTGTCCTGCTTAAACTGGGCATACTTTTTAAGAAGGGCTTTCTTTTCTTCCTCAGGCAAGTTCTCCCAGAGGTGTTTGTATAGCTTGCTCTCCAAGTTTGCCAAAATTTCCTCTGCGGACATTTTGTCCTTTGGTTCCACCTTCGGCACCTCAATATACTCTCCCAGCTTTTCCAAAAGACTCTTGAACCTTTCCCTCCAGTTATCCTCTTTGCCTGCGGAGTTCTTTATTGCTTTTTTTCTTAACCTTTCAATCTCAGCAAGGGCAAAGAAGGCGGGGGTCTTTTTTCGTCTCTCCGGTGGAAGCTTGGCATAAAACCTCTTTAGCCCTTCCTCCACCAACTGCCAAGGGTAGGCGGACTCTTCTAACCTCTTCAGAAACCACCTTTCCCTCGGAGACAAAAAGAGCTCTCCCTTTAACTTAAGGATGAGCTCTGCCACCTCTCTGTATGAACTCATGCAATCTCCCTAAAAACTCTCCATGCTCAAGGGATGTCCTAAAGCCCTCTGGGCTAAAGTGGGTAGGCGTGCCCTCAAAGAATTTTAAGAAAAACTCCTTTGGAGGTAGTTGGGTAAGTTTGAAAGCCCTCGCTATGTAGGAGGGACTGTAAAAGCCAAGGCTGTTGACTTCTGATTCTCGCCTGATCTTTTTTAATAGCTTAGCGGTCTCCTCCGAAAGTTCTATGGCACCTCTCAAACTCCAAACCCTCTCCACTGTTTCCTTCTCCCAAAGTTCTCCAAGCCAAAGGGGACCAGCTACCAAAAGTTTATGCCCGCAGTGAGGGCACTCCCCTTTTATGCCTTCAAGGGAAACGCCCTCCCTGTATAAACAATGGGTGCAGTAAAGTAGGTAGCCTATTTTTTCAACGAGCTTGTCTGTTCTCCTTGCTCCTATGTCCTTTCTGAAAAAGACCTTAAAGTGATGCTTGTAAGAGTATGAAAAGATAGGCTTTAGGGCATAATCGTGCTTGGCACCTTCCTCCACCACCTTCTTTATAAGGATCCTTATGCCCACCTCGTGGTAAAACTCACACTCCAACAAGGGCTTGCTAGAGTATCTCCTCTGGCACGTGCTAGGGTAAGTTCCAGAGAGCACCGCAGTATCCGTTGCGGTAACAGACAGAACACCACCCCTCCTGACAGGAAATACCGCAGAATCCAAAAAAGGAATGGGTGAGCCATAGGGGTCTATATCCACATAATGGCAGTTTCTTAGCTTTCTCAAAAGCAGGCTGGCATCTTCAGAGTATATCTCCACCCTCTCCTCCGGCACTTGATTTATCTGCAGATGTTCCTTGAAGCTTTCCACCGCCCTTTGGTCTATGTCGTTGTATATGACCTTTTTTACCTTTGGCACCTCCAATAAAAACCTCAAAGACCTAACACCGCTTGCACCCATGGGGTCGCAAACCACGAGCTCCTCGCCTTCCATAGCCCAAACAATAAGTAGGCTTATGTCTCTGTTTACAACCATAGCTGGGTTGTAAAAAACGGGCATTTCTGAAGAGACAACTTTGGGAACTTCCACCTTGAGAAGGACCTTCCCTTCTCTTATCATCCGACCCTGTAGCCTTTAACCGTATCCACTAAAAGTTTTACCTTTTTCAGCTCCATATCGGGCGAAAGCCCATGCCCCAAATTGAATACGTATTTGGTTTTCCTTGGCACCCTCTTTAAAAACTCCAAAACCTTACGCTGGATAACATCCTCTGTGCAGTAAAGAATGGATGGGTCTATGTTTCCCTGAAAAGCCCTGTTCTCCTTTTCCATCCAAGAGAACATATCCACCGTCCAATCCACCGAGAAGGCATCCACAGGCACATGCCTGAGCAGTTCCAAATACTCTCCAGAACCTCTGTAAAAGTATATAATGGGCACTCCAAGTTCCCTCTTTAGCCTCTCAAAGAAAACCTTCAGTAGGACTGCATACTCTTTTAAATCTTCGTAGGGCATATGCATGAGCCAGCTGTCAAAAACCTGCACTAAGTCCGCACCCGCTTTAACCTGCCCTTTTAAGTATTCCACTAAGTTTTCCGACAGCAACCCAAGAAACTCAAGGTATTCTTCCCTTCTTTCCCACATAAAGAGTTTGGCTTTTTTGAAGTCCGCCTTCCCTTTGCCCTCCACCGCGTAGGCAAAAAGGGTCCACGGTGCACCGCAAAAGCCAATAACAGGCACCCGATCCTGTGATCTTTTAACTTCTTTTATTATTTCATTAACAAACTCTGTGTCCCTGCTTGTGATCTTCCTGAGAGCCTTAACGTTTCCGTCCCACTCCAAATGGGGACCTTCTCCCTCTTCAAAGCGCACGTTTATGCCCATAGGCTCAAGGGGAACCAAAATGTCTGAAAAGATGATAATAGCATCCACATCCAAAAGCTCCAAAGGAAGCAAAGATACCTTTACCGCAAGTTCCACATTTTTACAAAAGCTCAAAAAGTCCTTCTCCTTTGCCCTAAGCTCCCTGTATTGGGGCATATACCTGCCCGCTTGACGCATAAGCCAAACGGGAAATCTCTCTATCCTTTCGCCCGATAGACTTTTGAGGAGAAGCATTCTGAGTATTTTACCACTAAGGCTGTGGTGTTTCCGTGCTCTCCCTTATCTCCTCAAGCCAGGGCTTGTATTCCATCACCTGTTCAAAGGTGTATGGGCAATCCTTTGGAAAGTTCTCCTCTGTGGGAGGTCTGCCAAAGTATTTTTCAGCTAAGTTTTTATTTTCGTCTTCATCAAACCAAAGAACTAACCTACGAACTGCCCTTTTCCAAGCTTTGTTTAAACTTTCCTTTTCTTGGGCAACCCTCCTTAAGGAAGGATTATCATCAAAAAGGTCTGCGATTTGCATTCTTGCAGTATTTATACTTTTCTTCCAATGGCTACCCATGCATTCATTCTCTCTGAACTTTTCCCACTTGTAAAGATGTTCCATTATGACTGCCATGTAGCTGATCACACTTTCATAATGCCTTTTAGCCATATCCTCTATTTCCTCTAAGAGGTTTTCCCAATCCACAAACTCAAACTCTTTATTTTTGAGAAGCTTTAGGTTCTCCAACACCCACAGGTAAAAGTCCTTTTCATAAAGTTCTTTTAGGCTTTGGGCTTTTAGCTTCATCAGTTTTAAATATAAGCCAGCGGTTTGGCTATAATCTGGCAAGTTTCTTAGCCTGTGGTTAAAGCTTTAACTATTTTTTCTCAATCCAAGGTTCGTATTCCATAATTTGTTCAAAGGTATAGGGACATTCCTTTGGAAAATCTTCTTCTGTGGGAAACCTGCCAAAGTACTTTTGGGCTAAATCCTCTTCCTCTTTAAACCAAGTAATGAGGCTATTAACCGCCCTTCTCCAAGCCTTATTTAAGCTCTCCTTTTCTTGGGCTATCCTTTTCAACGATGAAATTTCATCAAAAAGGTCTATTAGTTCCTTCCTTGCATTGAGGATGCTCTTTTTCCAACCGCTACCCATATAGGCGGATTCCTTGTAGTTTTCCCACTTGTAGAGATGTTCCAATATAATCGCCATAAGGTTTATTAGACTTCTAAGTTCCCCCCTTGCCATATCCTCTATTTCCTCCAGAAGGTTCTCCCAATCTACAAGCTCATAATCTTTGTTTTTAAGAAGCTTCAGATTTTCCATGACCCACAGGTAAAAGTCCTTCTCATAAAGCTCCTTTAAGTTTTGGGTTTTTAGCTCCATGAGTTTTAAATATAAACCGGTGGTTTGGTTATAACTTAACCCAAGGTTCGTATTCCATAACCTGCTGAAAGGTATAAGGGCATTCTTGTGGGAAATCCTTTTCTGTTGGCAACTTTCCAAAGTATTTTTTAGCAAGGTCTTGGTTTTTAGGTTCTTTAAACCAGTCAATCAGACTATAAACTGCCAACTCCCATGCGGTTTGTATATTTTCCTTTTCCTGAGATTTTGCCTTTACGGACGGATGTCTTTTAAATATTGTTCTCAGCTCCTTCCTTGCATTGTTTATGCTCTTTATCCAGCCGTGTCCTGCATACTCTCCGTATCTAAAGTGTTCCCACTTGTAAAGATGTTCCAAAATTACCGCCATCAGGCTAACCACACTGTCCAGATATCTCCGTCCCATATCCTCTATCTCCTCCAAAAGGTTCTCCCAATCTACAAGCTCAAACTCTCTGTTTTTTAGAAGCTTTAGGTTCTCCTGCACCCAAAGATAAAAGTCCTTTTCGTAAAGCTCCTTCAGGCTTTTTACCTTTAGTTCCATAGAACTTAAGTATAAGCACAAAAGGACAAACGGCTTAGCACTGTCTAATACACCTTCACCGCAACGATCCTTTTGTAAATTTCAGTAAGTTCGTGTTTTTTTAAAAGATTTTTAACCACCGCCTTTGGATAAACCATTTTTCCATCGTCCCTTTTTATGCCATAGACCGCATGATAGATCACCGGGTCCTCTCCCTCAAAACCTCCAAAGATCATTATGTGCCCTTTCATGTATAACACAGTTCGGTAGGGTGGGAACGTTTTCAGGAGTTCCTTTAGCTCTTGGTAGCTGTTAAAAGTTCTCTCCACACCCCTCCCGGCGGTAGCTTGCTGGTTGGAGTTTCTTGGAAGTTCTATACCAAAAACACCAAAGAAGGCACGCACCAATGCGGAACAATCATAAAATCCTCCCCACTCGTAAGGCATTCCAAGAAGGCTATCAAGGAGAAGCTTTGCCTTACTTTCTGAAAATTGCCAGTAGCCTTCTATAACGCCTTCCCCCTTTATCCACTCAACGCTTCCATCGGGCATCAAAACCAAGTATCTGTCCTTTTCCTTTGAAAGATAGGGAATTTTTGCGGACATTGAGTATTCAAGCCCTCCTATCTTAAGCTTGGGTTTTATAACCACCAAAAAGGGAAGGTCAAGAAGTCTAAAAAATTCCTCCTCGTTCAACTCTCTCACGTCCTCAGCCTTGAGCCATCCCCTCATTATGGGACTTTGAACATAGAGCCATCTTCCATCCTTGGACCGGTGGAGTACTGCCAAAGGCGTAAGAGGGTCAAGGGCGGTGTACTGGTTGTAATCTATCTCCGGGTTTCCCCTATGGACCGCCAGCTCTGTGGGAAGGAGCTTTAGGTCTGCCCTCCTTAGGGTTATGCCGTACTTTACATCCACCTGTTGGGGCACCGCATCTAAATTAGCATTTTCAAGTAGTTTTTTCATAAGCCTTTCCGTTAAGGGGCCATTGCCCAGGTAAAGCTTGGTTTTTGGATAGCTATCCTCCAAGAGCCAAGCCTTAAGCCTTTCTCTTTCCAACTGACGATGGAAGCTCCTCAGGTTTGCCATCTGAGGGAAAAGCTCAAGGGAAAAGGCGAAGGAAAGGCTCAAAAGAAGGATCAAAAGCCTCATACCTTCCGCTCAAACTTGATCTTTTGGGGAAGTTCTTCCAACCAGCCTAAGGCAATATGAAAGTTTCTCTCCAAAATTTCCTTTATCTTTGTCATCTCCTCCTCCAACTCCAAGAGCTCTTCCCTATTCATCTGAGGAATTTCCTTTAGAAGCTCCTCTAACTCCTTTAACACTTCTTCCGGTTTAAAGGGGTCTGTTAGTAACTGCTCAAGTCTTGTTAACCTTTCCCTCATGTCTCAAAACAAACATCAGAGCAAAGGAAGATAAAACCATAAGAAGAGATACAATTTGATTCCATGTTAGCCCTATGGGTTCTATGGGTGGAGTAACGCCCCTGTAAAACTCCAAAAAGAACCTGAGGGCACCGTAAAGAAGAAGGTAAAGGCTAAAAACTGCACCATCAAAGGGTTTTCTCCTGTAAAAGAAAAGCAGAATAAAAAATATCACCAACAGTCCGAAGAA
>Ga0080005_147664_pt1 | contig 39814 bp, 54 predicted proteins | sample JossMetagenome_2_FD_69208 | JGI IMG/M metagenome (GOLD analysis project Ga0080005, IMG submission 69208) | Hot spring sediment microbial communities from Joseph's Coat, Yellowstone National Park, USA - JC3_ASED (SPADES assembly) (version 2) | ecosystem: Environmental > Aquatic > Thermal springs >...
TTTGCAGACAAAACCTTCGTTATCGCCGATGTCAACGTCGTCTTACCATGGTCAATGTGCCCAATCGTCCCCACATTCACATGGGGCTTCTTCCTCTCAAACTTCTGCTTCGCCATCTTTAACCTCCTTTAATCTCGCGTATAAAAGTTAAGCCCACGACCGGACTCGAACCGGCGACCACTTCCTTACCAAGGAAGTGCTCTACCTCCTGAGCTACGTGGGCTTCTTTTCCAAAATATCAAGAGCGGGCGACGGGACTCGAACCCGCGACCCTCAGCTTGGAAGGCTGATGCTCTACCAGCTGAGCTACGCCCGCATTCTATACTAATCAACAAAAATAAGATGGAGGGGGGAGGATTTGAACCTCCGAAGGCATCACGCCACCGGGTTTACAGCCCGGCCCCTTTGGCCGCTCGGGTACCCCTCCTTTTTAACAAAATATTACTCCGTATTTCACAGTTGTCAAGAGAGCAAGGTGACCAGCTTTAATTGTAATTTTACCTACTCTGGTAGACACTTTCAACGGTTGATGCTGCGCCCCTTGGACCGTAGGCTCGGACGATGATGGAATAAATATAAGGTTGGCTTGCCTTAATGGCAGGGTCTAACTCCACGACCGGACTTATACCAAAGCCAGCTTGAGCTATCCCTACTAAACAGATGGTTGCGTTGGCAATAAATGTCCCCTGTTCTCCAATTAGACGAAACTTTATCTCTGAATTACAACAGAAATTGCCGCTTCGGGTTAATGGGGCAGGACACCCTTGTCCTATATCTTTAAAATAATCCTTATCTATATAAGAAGCGATAAGCTCAACTGTTCCAGCTGCTGCTTCTCTTAAGGTAGCATAGGTTTTTATGGGAAAGACTATGCCAAGCATCCTTTGATAGGCAAGATAAAGTCCGCCGACTAGTATTAACCCTATTAAGCTTAAAATCAGTGTAAGAAAAAGAGCGGCTCCCTTTTGTCTTAAGTTTAGTTTTTTTACTTCTTTCATTAATTTCCCCATCCTCTAAGGTTTGGTAAGGATACCTCCTCTTCTATTACTTTAAAGGGATAAAATTGATAATCTCCCGAAAGTGTAATAGTCTCTCCTCCGCATCTCTCAGAATAAGTGAGAGATTCCTGGTATCTTATCGTTCCCCTTCCACCAGCTTGGACTATGAGACAAACTCTAATTCCTGCTAAGTCCTGAAGAGAAGGAGAAAGCGTATTAAGAGGATTCCCTGACTTATCAATATACTTAATGCGAAAATCAAGGACGCAGGAGATGACTGGTTGGTTATTATCATTGGTCTCCAACTGGAGGGTGCTCCTTTGTAAATAAGGATGGCAAGATTTATCAGGTGTATTAGTAGAACTGTTACTCCAAAAAAGTTTCACCAAAAAATCTGAAGGATAAGAAGGGTTACCTCTATCAAGATAAAATACTACGCTTGTGCGAGCTTGAGATGTATCATTACAGCGAAAGATCCCATTTTCCTTTCTGAGACGGTTATTATCTAAAAATAGACACATATGATCTCTTATTTCTCGATCATTTAATGCTGGACAAAGCCCCCCAAATCTACTTGTAGCATTAGTAAATACAATTCCACTACTATCAATCATCCACCAGCAGCCAGCCCATTTTGTCTGCCTACTTGCTAGGGAAAGATAACAAAGCTTGGTATTGTTTCCGCTTATAACTGCGCTGGCACTACAATTTCCAGGGTTTGTTTTCAAATAATCTGCCGATATCCCGAAGCCTATGCTTTGGAGCTCCTTCTTAAGGAAGGTCCGAAGAGCGCTTACATCAGCCTCGGTCTTGATGGTAAACCTTGCCTGCCTCTCCGACCTTAGTATACCTGAAAAGAAGCTAATAAAGGCTGCGGAAAAAATGCCGATAAGAGCGATAAGGATGAGAATTTCCATAATGGTATAGCCTGAGGCTCTCTTCATTACCACTCCATCTTTAAGACCAAGGCTTTATAGGTTTGGGTTCTGTTGGTTGCCGGGTCAACAAAAGCAACCTTCATGCAGATGCCTAAACCTATAGGGGTTGCGCTTAGGATCTGGGTGGAATTTTCAGGGTCTGGTGTATAGACATCAGCGAGGGTATAGCTAAGATAGAAAGTATAAGGAGAGTTTGAACAATTACCATAAACTATCTGCTTTCCCTTAAGGCAGGCTATACATCTTAAAGGAGGTTGACAGTTTGTCCCGTTATAACGCATGGGTTCGTTAAAGCAATCTGGGTCAAAGTTGCAAGCTCCGTTTAACTTGCAAGTTCCGTTTTTAAAATTTCTATCTAAAGTAGCTAAAGAATTGCTTGAAAGATTTAGCAAACGTGCCTTTTCAGTCTCAAGGATTTGGCGAGCAAGGGTATGAAGTTCTAAAGATTTTTGTCTTTTCAAGTAATCCTTCATTCCTACTGCAAGCCCAGAGATGATAAAAAGAAGAAGTAGAAGAGCAACAAGAAGCTCAAACATGCTAAATCCTTGACTATTTCTTTCCATATTCAACTCGTATCCTACCAAACCTGTCAACAAAAATAGTAGATGCTTCCTTACCAGATGGTGATTGAATGGTTACATTATCAGCTCCGACACCGCAAATAAAATCAAAAGGTAAGCCCTTTCTATCAAAGACCACATAAAAAGACCGGCTTGTAGTATTCTCCTTTAGGAACAAAAAACCACCTTCAAGAATTTTTAGTTGCTCAAGAGGTCTGCAAGTTCCAGAGAAGTTTCCCGGACAATCCGAATCACTATTGCAATTTTGGGATGGATCATTAACACATATATTAGTTCCATTTATGTTATCGCAATCGGGTCGACTATCTGTGCAATTTCCATCGTGGTCTATAAAGACCTTATACCTCCCTGAGCCATTACAGGCTCTTATGCCCCAAGCAACGCCTGTTATCTGAGCCTGGTTCTTCACATAATTTAGGTCTGAAAGGAACTGATTTAGAGCTTGGCGCAAGCGGGCTTTCTCTATGTAGGTAAGAATTTCCCTGATTGCAAGTCCTGAAAGGATTGCGACAATGGCTAATAGAATAACAAGCTCTATCATGGTAAAGCCAAGGAACTTTGACTTTTGCCTTATTTTTCTATCCACAGGATAAACTTTCCTCTGAGAGTTGATCTAAGTAGATTTGGTGGCTGAATGATCCCACTTGCTGAAGTCTGAGTGAATAGCGTAGTTCCCTTTTCAGTCTTCAAAGGTTGGAAGGGTTGCCCAATGGGCGGTGCACCAAAGGCAATAAATTTGCTAACAACTGGTGAAGTCTCGCCCCTAAGGCTATAGCAAGGACATCCTTCAACAAGGCAGACCATCCAATAATAGGTCTCACCGCCAGCAGAGCAGATGTCTTGAGTGGGACGGAAACTTAGGGCGTTTACCATGTAGTTTAAAATAAACACAGAAGAATACATCTGTTCATTGCCCGTTAATACATGATACCAGCCCGTAATAGTAGGACTATAGATGAATTGATACAAGGCTCCCTCAGAGGTTGGACTACAACCAGTCTCCGTGCAGGTGCAGGTTGTCTCCGTGGAATTGTAAAGAACGGTTGCGTTGTAATTAGAGTTATTCATACAGTAGTTTGTGCGGTTAATAAGGTCAGAAAAGTTTATGGTGCAATTTCCTAGATAGCAAGTATCTTTAAAGCCTATGAAATAGTTAGTTCCTGGATAGTTTCTCGTCAAATTTTGACCTGTGCCAAAGATAACCCAGAGGTTTCTGCTTTGATCAAGGGTTATCTGAGGCGCGGCAAAAACTGGCTTACCAGGATAGGAGCTAAAAACCTGCTTAATATCCCCGTCAGAAAGTGATGATACATCCTTGTAGCTCCCATCTGTTTTTTTGAAGCTAATCCTGTAAAGGTTTCCTGAAGTCTCGTTGTAGGTGCCAAAGTAGATAATGTCATCTACATAATCGTTGTCAAAATCTATCGCCCGAAGATGACCTACCGCTGTGTTGTTGTCAGGGATTGTTAAGTTTTTTACTATTGTTCCATTTGCCAAGCTTATAAAGTATATCTTAGGTTCTCTGCCAAAACTTATGGTGTATGGAGTTCCTGTTCCTGTAACCTCTTTAGGTCCGCTTCCGATGAGGAGATAGGTCTTGCTCCAGTCCGTGCCATTGCTTAGCTTGACAACCTGGGGGTAGGAAAGGGTTAAAGTATTGTCGGGAAGAGTGATTTCCCACTTTAAGGTTGGTCTATCTGATGTCCCATTTAGCCAATCGGTTAGGTCAAGGAGAAAGAGGCTTGAGGAATAGGTTTTGCCGTTTGCAGAGATTGCCTTTCCACCAAAGCCCATCATCCCAAGCAAATAAGTGCGCCACTGCCCTGTGGTTGGGTCCTTTGCGTCAAACACGCTAACCCTATAGTCAACCGTTGGCACATGGCAGTAATCCTTATGCCCAAGCCAGAGGAGATAAGGTAAGGCATTCTGCGGGATAAAAGCCCATTCTTCTTTGCCAATAAGGTCTGTGCTTGTAAGATTAAAGGCATCGGTTAATTTTAAAGGCTCGTTCGGTGGATTATAAGAGCTTAGCCAGCCCACGCGGAAAGCATGAAGCATACCGTCGTTTGCTCCCACGAAAACATAGGTTGTCCGCTTTTTGTAGGAATCACTTGTTATGTAAGTTAAATAGCTTGTGTCACCATACCTTATGTGATAGTTGTTTAGCGGCTCATTAGAGAGGACAACGGGGGTAGAATGGTAGATGTCGCCAAGCTTCCAGGTGTTTGTCCCATTACTTCTGGGGCAAAGGCTTGAGATGTTTGCAGTGCGTGGTCTTGACACAAAGGTAGTTGTGTTGCTGTCTGCAGAGCAGGGGTTATCCTGCCCCAGAATGTACTTTATTATGCAGGTTGCGTTGAGCGACTTCCCAGCTATATCGTTCCACATAGCCTGCACATAACTTGTTAAAGCAGAATCTGTTAGCAAGACTAATGTTCCATCTTTGTTTACATAGATCTTTCTATTTCCAGGATTAGTTTCAGCAAGTTTGCATCCTGCCTCAAAGAGGGGGGTAATCTGTTCTGGAGTGTTCCTTTCCGTTGCGGTGCAAGATGTTTCGTTCAATATGGCAAAGATCTTTGTTCCAGATGCTGTGGAAACAAACTGCACCCAAAGGTCTTCTAATAGCTTTAAGATTTTGTCGGCAACTGTGTCCTCTCTTATCCTTCCTTTAGCGTCAACCCAGAGGGCTTTGAGAAAGCCAATCCAAGAGAGCTCAACATCCCCAGCCTGATACCTTGGGTAGAAGTAAGGCTGAAGCACCAAGGCTCCAGTTGATACCCTCTGAGAAAGGGTAGCAACCGTTGCCCCTGATGAAGCCCTGCGAAGGATGTCGTAGATAGCGGATAGGATAGCAGATTTTAGCTGGGGGGCATCGTAGGCTTCAAAAAAGTTGTAGGGTAGACCATCTTTTGGAGAACCAAAGGCTGTATCCCACTCGGAACAAAGAGAATTCCAAGTGCCAGTGGGATTGCATTGAGGAAGAGGATAACCCACCCCTCTGCTATTACAATAAGTGGTAGAATTTGTTTGAATATTACTTCGTGTTGTCCCCTCTAAACTACTACAAGTGCCAGATCCATTTGGATACTCAATGTTAATAAATGGATAGGGCCATTTATTGTTATCCTTGTCGTTAAACCCACCAAAAATAGCAGTAGTGATCATCGCTTGTCTGCCCTGTAAAGCTATATCAGGGTCGTTATCTCCAAAGGCATAGACTGCATAGGTATAAACTACTTGCGTCCCATTAAGGTCTGGTCTTAGGTCTTGAGTAGCCATAATTCTTGCTGGAACAACAGGGTCTACATTTCCATTCCAGGCACCGTCAGATATTAGAAGTACAAAACCTTTACGACAATAAACAGGTATTGCGTTTCCTCCGCTACCATCGTAATAAGGGTCTGCATTGGCATTACCTTTGTTTATATAAGCAGAATTATCTGCATAATTGTATGTATTGTTTTGAGTATAATAATCATAGGCTTCCCACAGGGCTTCACCAGTAGGCGTCCCCCAATAGGGAGTTTCACTATTTATAGCGTTTATTAAAGTCGATATGGTTGCTTGTTTACCTACTCTAATTACACCGTATCTATTATTGCTTGCAAAGACCATAAATTCCATGATTAGTTTACATTTATCGTTAATCTGCCCGTTCAAATTAGAAGTATCGCAAACATCGTGGATAACTCCTTTTATGGAATTAGGGTCGGTTGGTCTGACTCGGATGTTGGCGTTACTGACGACATTATTTCCAAGAGGGCATCTTCCGTTGTAATCGGAAATAGTAAGCCTGCGGTTAGTGGTAGTTGTTGCAGATATTGTAAAATTACATTTAAGATTATTGTCATTTATCACATATACTCCCCCCTCGCTCTGTAAAAAGGTATTTCCGCCAGAGCTTGAAGACCTCCCTCCCGTCAGAACCCATCTTGCAATATCTATACGGGTTGTTGTTACCCAGTTAAGAAGATTGCCCGAGATGCAAGAGGAAGTGCCAACTTTGTTTGAACAATCACAATTTGCTTCCTGAAAATTTGATGCTGAATAACTATAGCATTTGTTTGGGTCAAAATAGCCATAATAAGTTCTTGAAGCATTGTATTTCCAATCTGATGATGAGTTTGCTGTGCTACTGCCACACTGAGCAACCTGATTTGAATATCCTGAAAAATTGCAGGGTACATAGGCAGGAAATTGCATAGAACCTGAAAAATCCATGACGATTAAGAGATTGGGTTTCACGGTTTGAGTGACGGTAGTAGGAATATAACAATAATTAGTCATGTCAGCGGTCGCCAAGATCTCCCTTGGATTTTCCCGGAAGATTAGGGCAAGGATAAAGTAGGCGAGGAAAAGGATTATCTTTTTGTATAACCTTTTGTATAACCTTACGGTCGCAAAAAGAGCCCTAAATTTAGTCATTTTAATTTTATTATCGGTTTGAAATAAAAAAAGTCAAGAGGGAATCAAAGCCCTTGCGAAGGCATCGGTATAAAAGGCTAACCTCAACAAACTACATCATCCCCCCTTGACCAAATAAAAAAAAGATTTAATTTTTTAGCGAATTAGTAAAAATTTATCAATGGAGGGGGATTGATTATGCCTATTTATGAATTCAAATGCTACGATTGTGGAAGGGTTTTTGAAAAGCTCTGCTTTACCAAGGAGGATGAAAGGGAGGTTAAATGCCCCTATTGCGGTTCTAAGGATGTGGAAAAGATTATTTCAGCCTTTTCTGGGATCTTTGGGACCTCAAGCTTTGGTTTTGGAGGAGGTAGCTCCTGCGGTGGTGGAAGCAGGTTTGGCATAGGCTGAGCTTAAGAGACTACAGGGGATGGGTTCATCCCCTTCAAAACTGCAAAGAGCTTTTCAACCTTTTGCGGGTCCTTTTTTCCAGGATAAAGCTCTAAGCCTGAAGCAAGGTCAACCCCAAAGGGGTTGACCTCTTTTATCGCTAAGGCAACATTTTCAGGGTTAAGACCCCCAGCTAAGAAAATTCGATATCCCATCTTTACAGCCTCTTTTGCTATCTCCCAGTTAAAGATTTTTCCTGTTCCTCCAAAAGCTTTCTCATCGTAGGCATCAAGAAGAAGGGCAAAGGCTTGGGCAAAGGGTTTTCGCACATCTAACCTAAAATCATCTCTTACGCGAAAAGCTTTAATCACCCTCTCCATACCTATCTTTTTCGCAAGGTTTATGTCTTCATCTCCATGAAGTTGAATAAAATCAGCACCAAGGTTAAGGGCTTTCTTTACCTCCTCGTAGGTTGGGTTGACAAAGACCACAACCTTTTTAGCCTTAGTTGGAGTAAAAAGAAGCTCCGAAAGTCTTTCTCCCACATACCGGGGTGAGGGAGGATACATTACAAAGCCAACAAAATCTGGACCAAACTTGTCAACTAAAAACAGGTCATCAAGGTTTGTAATTCCGCAGATTTTTATAAGAACCATTGGAAAATTTTAAAATTTCCTATCAAAGTAGATATTTTTCCCTTTCACGCTTAAGGGAATGCCGAGGATGACCTGCCCAGGCATAAGCCCAAGCCTTTTTACCGCAACGCCAACAGTATACATCACACGATTATCAAGACAGAGGTCCTTAGCCTTGGCAACGGCTGAACCGATAGCTATGCCAAGGTCAATAAGCCTCATCGCGCAGATTGGTCCCTCGTAATCAAGGACCTTTCTTTCAACCTTAGTTATGGTATCGCAGGTATAGCCACAGGCTCCACAGTTTACGCCAACCGGGTTTTTAAAATCTACAGAGATTAGCACCAAGGCTTCAGAGTTTCTGATGTTGTCTGCATCCCTTTTGAAGAATTTGAAGGCTTCTCCCCTTTCGGCGACCTTTTCCATCTCTTGAGCGATCTTCTCAAGCTCATCTTTGTCGGTAACGATAGCAAGCTCAAGATTATCCTGACCACGGGCCTTTGGGGCAGTCCTTGCACAGACAAGTAGTTCTAAAGCAAGCTTTTCTACAACCTCTTTTTCTGGATTAAGCTTCATTTCTCCCTCCTCCTTGGTTTAATCTTAGGCAAATCCATGTTCTTTTAAAAACTCAACGGTTAAAAGATTTTTTTCTTCCTCAGCTTTAGAAAGATAGGGCTTAAGAAACCGATGGACCATCTTGGCTATCACATCAACCTCAAGATTTACCAAATCGCCAACCTTTTTTACTCCGAGGGTGGTAACAGCCAAGGTATGCGGGATGATCATCAGCCTGATCGCATCCTCTAAAACCTCGTTTATCGTAAGGCTTATTCCGTCAACAGCGATCGAGCCTTTAGGAACCATGTATTGAATAAGGTCCTTAGGAATTGATATTTCAATCAAGGTGTAATCACCCATTTTGGCTATTCTTTTTATCGCTCCAACCCCGTCTACATGACCCGTTACCAAATGTCCGCCTAATCGGTCTCCAAGCTTTAGAGCTCTCTCAAGGTTTACTAAATCACCTACCTTTTTGAGCTTAAAGGTTGTGCGGGAGATTGTTTCTGGAGAAAGCTGAGCTCTGAAGGCTTGGGGTTCAAGCTGAACGACCGTTAAGCAAACTCCGTCAACGGCGATGCTATCTCCAACCTTTGTCCCTTCAAGATTGAATGAGGTTTTTATTCTAATCAGAAATCCACTTCCTTGCGGAGTTAGCTCTGTGATTTGCCCTACTCCCTCTACCAATCCAGTAAACATGTTTTTTATTTTACTCCAAAGCGAAAACTAAGGCAAAAGGGGGAAGGCGGCGCATGCCTCCTTGACTAAACTCGAAGGTATCTTAAAATAAAAATACACGCCGAGGTGGCGGAACAGGAAGACGCGGTGGACTCAAAATCCACTGGGGTTTGCGCCCCGTGCGGGTTCGACTCCCGCCCTCGGCATTTTTTGCTTTGGGCTATTTCAAAAACTATCTCCCATGCCACCCTAAGCGAAGGGAAGGGTCTTTCGCTACGCGCGGGAAGACATGATGGGGGGGCTTAAAACTCCTTCCGAAGGTCTGATTTGAAATTCAGAAAAGAGAAAGATTTGCGACTTTTTGTAAAAAAATTCTTAAAAGAAAGGTTAAAGGGGCTTCCTTCCGAAAAACCCTTTGAGGTTGAGGTAGAATCTTTACACCCGCCTGTAGTTAGAATTTTTTCCCCTTTCTACTCTGAGGGGAACCTCTTGCGAGCCTATGAGGTTGATACAATTTTACTTGAGCTTTACAACCTAGGAATCTTTGCTAAACTCTTCTACGAAGACGACATAGGAGAAGCTGAGACAAATGGCTTTACTTGTCCTTGTGCCGAGTGAGCTTGAAAAAGAAGCTTTGGATGGTCTACCTTTAGAGATAGAGGTGGTAGGAGTTGGTCCGGTTGATTCTGCTCTAAACGCTTATGAAATTTTCTTAAACAAAAAGCCAAAGATTGCTTTTTTAACAGGGTTTGCTGGAGCCTATCCTAACTCGGAGCTTAGGGTGGGTGATGTTGTCGTTGGCACCTGCGAAAGGCATGCAGACCTTGGTAGAGCCTATCCAACCCATCTTGTGCCTCTGCCAGAAAGCTTAGGAGTGAGGGATTACTGCCCCCTTGCGCATGTTTTCACCGAAAAACTCATATATCTTCTTGAGCTAAACGGGTTCTCCCCTCAGGCTGGACCTCTGGCAACTGTTTGCTCAGCAACCTACGATGTGAGGCGGGCAAAGGCTATAGAGGAGAGGTTTCAAGTTCTTGCGGAAAATATGGAAGGGTTTGGCGTAGCAAGAGCAGCAAGAAAAGCCAAAGTGTTTCTCCTTGAGGTAAGGGTAATAAGCAATCTTCTAGCTAACCCTGAAGAACCCTGGGATTTAGAAAAAGCTAAGAAAAGGCTTCGTGAGGTCTGGGAGTGCATCGTTCAAAACTGGAAGTAGCCATCTCCCCCTGCCCAAACGATGTTTTTATCTTTTCTGGGATCTTGCTTCAAAAGGTCAAAAGCTCTATCGATTTTGAGGTCCATTTTTACGACATTGAAGAGCTAAACAGGTTTGCCATAAAGGGGAGCTATCCGGTCATTAAGGCATCCTTTGCCATCTTAACTGAACTTTCTAAAACTTATCAGGTTTTGGATACGGGCTCAGCCTTAGGTTTTGGAACAGGTCCTATCGTCGTCGCAAAATCCCTCCCCTATCCTCAGAGACCAAAGGTAGGATTACCGGGAGAGCATACAACCGCAAACTTACTTTTTAAAGCCTTCTTCCCTGAAGAATATGATGAGGTCTTTCTTCCCTTTTATCAGATTATACCTAAGCTTTTAGAGGGTAAGATTGACCTTGGGGTTTTGATCCACGAGGGGCGGTTTGTGTATGAAGGCTACGGGCTAAAATTGGTCTACGACTTAGGGGCACTCTGGGAAAAAATACATAAGCTCCCACTTCCTCTTGGCGGAATATTTGTCAAAAAAGACCTTCCTTCCGAATTTAAACAGGAGATTTTGAATAGTATTAAGGCATCGCTTAGGTTTGCTAAGGAAAATTGGTGTGAAGTTTTGCCCCTCCTAAAAAAACATGCCCAGGAGCTTGACGAAGAAACAATAAAAAAGCATGTTGAAACCTTTGTTAACGATTATACAGAAAGCCTTGGGCAAGAAGGTGTTTTAGCCATAAAAACTCTTGCTCAGTATCAGGGATTGAAGGAGGATGAATTGAAAGACCTATTTTGGGGGACGGACAATGGATGTCCTTAAGCTTTTTTTGTCTACCGGTCTGATGGGGAAATTTATTTTGCTCTTCCTTTTTGGGATGAGTCTTATTAGCTGGTATTACATTTTTTTTAACTTATTCAAGCTTAGAAGCTTTGAAGCAAGGCTTGCTCAGTGTTTTGAGGATGTAGAACGCCTTTCTTACCTAAAAGCTACAAACCTTAAAACCTTAGTTAGAGGGGATGATGAACTCTCAAGGTTTATAAATAAATTAAGCGAATACATAATCAAGGCTTCCGAGGGTGGAAGTTTAAAGATGGAAGGTCTTGAGGAGCTTGCAAAGGTCGAAAAAGAAGCCCTTACCTTAAGGTTAGCCTCAGGTCTTGGCTACCTTGCCACCTGCGCAAGCACAGCCCCCTTCATCGGTCTTTTTGGAACTGTTTGGGGAATCATGAAGGCTTTTCATGATATTGGTCTAAAAGGGAGCGCAAGCTTAGCTACCGTTGCCCCAGGGATTGCGGAAGCTTTGGTCAACACAGCTATGGGGCTTTTTGTTGCCATACCAGCAAGCATGGCTTACAACTACTTTGTTCTGAAAAGAGAAAACCTATCCAAAAAGCTTGATATATTAGTTCAAAGGTTGAATTTAGAATTGACAACAGGCAAAAAATTGTTATAATGATAATTTAACATTGGGCGGATAGCTCAGGGGGAGAGCATCGGCCTTACAAGCCGGGGGTCAGAGGTTCGAATCCTCTTCCGCCCATTTTTGTTTTGCCTTTGTTCTTGTTTCATGGTCAATTTTGAAATTCTCTAATGCTTCCTAATAGAAAAAAACATTTAGGCTTAGCAGCTATCCGCTTTTTATAAACAATGGGTGCCCAGCCGAACGCCCTTAGATTTTATCTACGCGACTAATCTGTGGCTGGGACAGAAATAGCAATTACCTAAAATTAAGCTCTTACATATCTAAAACCTTCATCCTGCCAAGTAACGAGAGCAACGATACCAGCTGGGACGGTTTTTGCTTGTTGAGGGACCTTATCCACACTTACGTTAAAGGCTTTCATAGCATTTTCACAAAAGTAAATTTCAGTTCCAAAAGAAAAATTCTCTTGGAGTAGGGCTGAATATGGAGAGAGGTCGTTTAAAACTGTTACGCCTTCAAAGTTGACCAAAATTCTCACTTGATAAGGTTTATCGCCCATGGCTAAGGCAAAATTACGAGCCTGTTTTAAAGCTGCTTCAAACCTCGAAGAATCCGGAACATGCAAAAGTAACTTTAACATCCTCCCCTCCTCTCAATTGTTTTTTATCTTATCTCCCAAAATTCTTCCTTTAGCTCACGACGCAAAAGCCTTTCCAAGGCTTCGATTACTGAAGTTTTTTCATAAAGGATATTATAAACCTCGGAACAGATGGGAAGGGTTAAGTTAAATTTTTCACTAATCTCTTTTACTACTTTTGCAGTTCGATAACCTTCGGCAACTTCTTTAATTTCCTTTAAAGCCGATTCCAGGGAATATCCTTTAGCAAGCAAAAAACCAAGGCGGTAGTTTCTTGAGAGGGATGAGGTGCAAGTCAAAACAAGGTCTCCAAGGCCGGCAAGCCCGTAAAAGGTTTCCTTTTTCGCACCAAAGACATCCCCAACTCTGATAAGCTCAAGAAGCCCTCTTGTGATGAGGCTTGCGCGGGCGTTTGCGCCAAGCTCTAAGCCATCGCATATTCCTCCCGCAATGGCGATCACATTCTTTAGTGCACCCGCACACTCAACACCCACTGGATCATCATTTCGATAGACACGAAAATAACGATGAGCCAAGGTTTCCTGCACCCATTTTAATGTGCTTAAATTACCAAAGGCAGAAACAACTACCGCAGTTGGAAGCCCCCTTGCCACCTCTTTTGCAAAAGAGGGACCCCCAAGGATATAAATGTTACTCCTTTCCCCAAGTCTTTCCCGAAGTATTTGGCTTGGAAACTTTCCTGTTTCAAGGTCTATTCCCTTTATACCGAGTAGGTGATGCTCTATACTTTTCAAAAGCTCATATTCTTCTCTGCTTAAACTTTCAAAAAAGCTCCTTAATGCATGAGAGGGTATAGTCCAGATGACAAGGGTTGCTCCTTCAAAACACTCGTAAGCGTTGACGGTAGCCGAAATATCTTGAGGTAGCCTTATGCCTGGTAGGTAGTCTGGGTTTTCACGTCTAAAATTAATATTGTCTGCAAGGTCCTTCCTACGCACAAGAAGAAAAACTCTAATACCCTTCTCAGAAAGGACCTTCCCTAAAGCAGTCCCCCAAGAGCCCCCACCTATGACGCAAACCTTAAGCTTATTCATGCCTACAATCTTGCCTTTTTGGACTTTTGGTTATTATACTATAGGACTATAGGTTTTTCATTCTAAGAGTCCGCTTCCTCTCGTCAGTGTTTCACAAAATTTTTTTCATTTCATTGTAATTCTGTTCATTAGCCGAGCAACTTCTTTTTTCTCATCAAAGCATAGTCTACCCTTAAGGTCTCTCCCCTTCCCTCGGAAGAACGCTCTAAAGGTAGCTTTATTAACCAGCCATTACCCCCTTGACATTGCTGTAAAATCGTTTATTTTAAAAAAGTAACCTTCCCCGGTAGCTCAATTGGCAGAGCGGCGGGCTGTTAACCCGTAGGTTGCAGGTTCGAGTCCTGCCCGGGGAGCTTTTTAAATTTATCCGATTGCTTTAATCGCATAAAAAATATCGAAGCTTTGAACATCCAATCTAAATTGGTAACCGAACAAAAGAGGTTCAAAATTTGTTTTTCTTTTTAAAAAAATTCAGAGAACCCGAGATTACAAAAAATCCTTTGTGAGGGAATAGCATGGATGAATTTACACTATCCCCAGAGAGAGAGCTTTTAGAAGATTTACCATCTCTTATCCATCTTTCTAACCTTAGAAAAAAAACTCTAACTGAGCTTTATCAACTGGGAGAAAAGCTTGGCATAGAAGGCATCTACAATCTTTACAAAAAATCAGAGGTAGTCTATCAGATTATAAATGCCTTATTAGCCAGAAACGTAGAAATAGCCGTTGAAGGTGTCCTTGAAGTCCTACCTGAAGGCTTTGGCTTTTTGCGCTACAGCGACTACAACTACATGCCAAGTTCTGAAGATATCTACGTTTCACCACCTCAAATAAGAAAATTCGGTTTAAAAACAGGCGACACCATTTATGGATACATCAAACCCTCAAAGGAAGGAGAGAAATATTTTCCTTTAGCCAAAATCGAAAGAATAAACTATCTTTCACCTGAAGTGGTCCGATCAAGGACACCCTTTGAACATCTTACCCCTGTTCATCCCAACAAATGGCTGAGGCTTGAAACTACACCAGATAATCTTTCAACGAGGATCATAGACCTCTTTGTGCCCATAGGTAAAGGACAAAGAGGGTTGATCGTAGCTCCGCCACGCACAGGTAAAACAGTCCTTCTACAAAACATCGCAAACGGAATTGTCACGAATTATCCTGATATTTATCTTATCATATTACTTATAGATGAAAGACCTGAGGAAGTTACAGAAATGCAGAGGACTGTTCCAAAGGCTGAGGTCATTAGCTCAACCTTTGATGAACCCCCAGAAAAACACATAAAAGTTGCAGACATCGTAATCGAAAAGGCTAAAAGACTCGTTGAATGCAAATACGATGTAGTCATCCTTCTTGATAGCTTGACCCGTCTAACTCGAGCCTCAAACTTAACTGCGCCTTCAAGTGGAAAGCTTCTTTCTGGTGGTATCGACGCTAACGCTTTTCATAAGCCTAAGAGATTCTTCGGAGCAGCAAGAAACATCGAAGAGGGAGGAAGCCTAACCATCATAGCAACTTGCTTGATTGATACTGGGAGCAGGATGGATGAGGTCATTTTTGAAGAGTTCAAAGGAACGGGCAATATGGAGATTGTGCTTGATAGAAGGCTTGCTGAAAGAAGAATATGGCCAGCTATTGATATACATCTTAGTGGAACAAGAAAGGAAGAGCTACTCCTTCCACCTCACATACTCCATCGTGTTTGGCTCCTAAGGAAAGTCCTTGCCCCCTTAAGCCCTGTCGAATGCATGGAATTTCTTATCGAAAAAATGAAAGACACAAAAAGCAACGAAGAATTCTTAAGCATAATGAACCAGTAATATCGATAGGTGATTAGTCGATAGATTTTTAAAGGCATCCCTTATTTCCAAGACACCTTCAAAATAGAAAACACTCGATTAGTTCGAAGTGAGATAAAAAGGCTTTGGGGTGGGAGAAAAAAAAACTTCTAAAAAAGGGGGAAGGGGTAAACCCCTTCCCTCTTCCATTATATACTCCTAAGCTCCAGGATAGGGTTCTTTATCAGAAAATCTGATCTTTTTGACCTCTTTTCTCCAGAGTTGGGCATACTCATCCTTTTTGCCAAAGGGAAAGTACCAGAGTTCAACTTCCAAAGTATACTCTAAAGATTCAGGCTTTTTGTCCTTGGTCGGTAGAAAGATTCTAAACTCTTCCTTTTTCTCCTCTAAAGGATGAAGACCCCATTCAGCCAACAATCCTGATTTATCATAAGGACCTCTACCCATTCTATCTCCTATACCAAGTTGCTGAGGCACAGGCATTAAAACCTTGCTTTCAGAGAAGACTACCTTGCCAGAAGGGTCTTTGGCGGTCACTTCCAGGACCAGCCTGTTTGGCGTAGGTCAGCCATCGGGTATGGCATGTCCTGCCTTGTTTCGTATTTCTACTATAGTGTAGATTAATGGCTTAATTACTGTTCCGTCCCTCCAATAGATTGGTTTAGCGTTTACATGGAAGTCAACAGCCATCTCTTGCATCTTTTTATCTCTGTAAGCTTGAATGTTATGACCAAGCCCGCTTTCCCTCATATGGCAGTCTTGACAAGTCTTCATGCCACCTTTAGCTACATAGCTCCATAGATAATATCCATAAAGCGTGGCACACTGGGAAGGTTCGTCAAGCTCAAGGTTTGGTCCCAACCCATGGCACTGTCCGCAGAAGATAGATTCTTTGATGGCTGAGCTATGTTTAATCTTTGGCATCTTTTCAAAAGGATGGTCTCCACTTTTTGAGCCATAGACTGCTTTCCTTTCAGGATAGCCTTCTACCCATTTGTGGATAATGGCATTTCTTTGATGACAGATCAAACAGTTTATGTTTAGCTTTTCTAACTTTTCCTGTGCTTTGGCCGAGGTCTTCTCATCTCCTTCCATATAATCCATAGCAAGTTTAATGATCTCTTGAGCAACAGAATCCTCTGCCTCCTCTAACTGAGGTAAATGACATTTTGCACAAAACATCAAGTGTTCAACCTTAATATCCTTGATATCTTTGACCCCAGCATATGGGAAATTCTTAAGACCAACCTTATATGCGGTTAGGATCGTGGCTATTGTCCTTCCGGTTCCAAAAATAGACCGAGCATGAAGACTTTTTGACCACTGCTCCGCAATATCAGCATGACAACTCATGCATTCACTAGAATCATACATAGCAACTAACTCATCCACTGTTTTAGCCTTTTTTAAAGGCTCTTTATAAGGCGTTTTTGCCTCAGGAGAAGCCACAGTAAGCCCTACCAACAGGGCAGGCACGCTTACATACCCCAAAAGTTTTCGCCAACGCATTATCCCCCCTCCTTTCACATTTAATTTTTTGAAAATTTTATGAATTTTTTTTAAAAGTCAAATAGATAATTTCTATGAAATTAATAGAGCCGTGGTAATAAATTTGAAAAATTTAAAATTTTATTTCAAAAATCAAAGGAACTAAGAAAATACCCCCCAAGGATTTTGTCCCCTGGGGAGTATAAAAACTGCCAATTAGTGGGATATTCCCTGTTGACTTACCTGGTCTTCAAGCTTTACTAACTGCCAAACATCAAGGAAAGGTGCTTCCTTGAAAAGGCTTTCTGGGTCTGCAAGGTCAAGAGCAATCTTTAAAACCTCATCCATATGTTCAACAAACACAATTTCTAAGGGCTTCAAGATTTTTGGATTGATATCCTTTAGGTCCTTCTCATTTTCCTTGGGTATAATCACGGTTTTGATCCCGCCTCTTATGGCGGCAAGAAGCTTTTCCTTTAAGCCACCAATGGGAAGCACCCTACCTCTTAAGGTGATCTCCCCGGTCATAGCTACAGTATTTTTAACAGGAATCTTTGTTAAGGCAGAAACGATTGCCGTAGCAATGGTTATACCAGCGCTTGGTCCATCCTTGGGGATAGCTCCCTCAGGCACATGCACATGGATATCAACCTTATGATAAAAGTCGAGGGGGAGACCAAGCTGGAGTGCTCTTGACCGGACGTAGCTCATCGCTGCCTGGACCGACTCCTGCATAACCTCGCCGAGCTTTCCAGTGATCTTTAAATTACCCTTACCGGGCATAATCACCGCCTCAATTTGTAAAAGGGCTCCTCCGGTTTCTGTCCAGGCAAGTCCTGTAGCAATGCCAACTTGGGGTTTCTCCTCAGCCATTCCATAACGGTATTTAGGAATTCCAAGGAAGCTTTCAAGCTTTGAAATGGTAACCTTGATGGGTTTAAATTCCTTGGGGTTCTTAGCCACATCCTTAGCAACCTTCCTACAAATGGTAGCAAGCTCCCTTTCTAAGTTTCTTACTCCAGCCTCGCGCGTATACCTTCGAATTATCTCCAAAATGATCTTATCACTAAGCTGGACCATCTCAGGCTTAAGACCATGGGCCTCAAGTTGCCTCGGAAGAAGATGCCTTTTTGCTATCTCTAACTTTTCCTCTTCCGTATAGCCAGGTAACTCAATTATCTCCATACGGTCAAGAAGGGGAGCTGGAATGGTGTAAAGCGTGTTAGCCGTGGTTATGAAAAACACCTGGGAAAGGTCGTAAGGAATTTCTAAATAGTGGTCCTGAAAAGAAAAGTTCTGCTCAGGGTCAAGCACCTCAAGTAGCGCAGCCGCTGGGTCTCCGCGAAAGTCTGTTCCAATTTTATCTATTTCGTCTAAGCAGAAGACAGGATTGATCGTTCCTGCCTTTTTCATGCCTTGGATGATCTTCCCGGGTAGAGCTCCAACATAGGTCCTTCTATGCCCCCTAATCTCCGCCTCATCCCTTACGCCACCAAGGGATATCCTCACAAAGTTTCTGCCGATAGCCTTGGCTATCGACCTTGCCAGAGAAGTCTTACCAACCCCAGGTGGTCCAACGAAGCAAAGGATCGGACCCTTTATTTTTTGAACAAGCTTCTGGACGGCTAAATGTTCTATAATCCTTTGCTTAGGTTTTTCTAAGCCGTAATGCTCTTTATTTAACAATTCCTCAACCTTATCAAGGTCGATGTTTTCTTTCGTTTTCTCATACCAGGGGAGGCTTAAGATCCAGTCAATGTAGTTTCTTACAACCGTTGCCTCAGCAGACATAGGAGGCATGAGGCTCAACTTCTTAAATTCCTTCCAGACAACCTCTCTAGCTTCTTTGGGGAGTTTCTTTTTCTTGATCCTCTTTTCTAACTCTGCAAGGTCGGTCCGACCATCCTCCCTTTCTCCAAGCTCCTTCTGTATAGCCTTCATCTGCTCTTGAAGATAATAATCCCTCTGATGTTTCTCCATCTGCTTCTTAACACGTTCCCGAATCCGCGCTTCAGTTTTGATAATCTCAATCTCCCCACGGAGATGACCTAAAACCGTCTCAAGCCTTTTTTTTACGTTAATAGTTTCAAGAAGTTTCTGCTTTATCTCTATCTTAAGATTTAAAAGGGCTGAAAGCCTATCCACAAATTCCAAGGGATTATCAAGAGTAAGAAGGGTGTTTATCGTGTCCTGGTTGAGCTTTTTGTTATATTGCGCATATTCCTCGAGGGCTTCCTTGCAAAGGTTCATCAAAGCAATAGTTTCTACATCCTCCTCGAGAACCTCATTCATCTCTTCAACTTCAACAGAAAAATACTCTTCTGTGGTAAGGTATCTAATTATCCTTCCCCTAGCTAACCCTTCCACCAATACCTTCAAAGTATTATCAGGAAGTCTAACAAGCTGAAGAATCCGGCAAATCGTCCCTACCCGATAAATGTCCTCTGGGGCAGGTGAGTCTATCTTTGGGTCCTTCTGAGTAGCAAGGAATATCAGTTTATCCTTCTGGTAAGCCTTATCGACGGCGATGATGCTCTTTGCCCTTCCAATAAAAAGTGGAACTGCTGTTTGAGGGAAAACTACAAGCTCCCTCAAAGGCATTAAAGGTAAAACCTTCAAATTATCCATAAACTTCTCTAACCCCCTTTAGCCATTTTTGAGTTATAAATTAAGATCGGTCGCTCCTTTTTCAAGACAACTTCTTCTGTTATCACACACTCCTTTACTCCAGGAAGGCTTGGTATCTCATACATCACATCTATCATAATCTCCTCAAGAATTGACCTTAACCCTCTTGCTCCGGTCTTCCTTTTATAAGCCATCTCGGCAACGGCTCTCAAAGCTCCCTCTGTGAACCTAAGATTTACTCCTTCCATCTCAAAGAGCTTCTGATACTGCTTAATAATAGCGTTCTTTGGCTCAACAAGGATCCTCACCATATCATCAACAGAAAGTTCATCAAGAGTAGCCACAACGGGAAGCCTACCCACAAACTCAGGTATAAAACCAAACTTTATAAGGTCCTCTGGCTGAACATGAGAGAGAATCTCTCCAAGCGTCATATCCTTAACGGACTTGATTTCTGCTCCAAACCCTATCGAACCCTTCCCAAGCCTCCTCTTGATAATATCTTCTAACCCTACAAAGGCTCCTCCGCAGATAAAAAGTATGTTGGTGGTATCCATGCGGATGTATTCCTGTTGGGGATGCTTCCTTCCACCCTTGGGTGGTATGTTGGCTATAGTTCCTTCAAGGATCTTAAGTAAAGCCTGTTGCACTCCTTCTCCAGATACATCCCGAGTAATTGAGGGACCTTCTGTTTTTTTGGCGATTTTATCGATCTCATCTATGTACACTATACCCTTTTGGGCTGCCTCAACATCAAAGTTTGCCGCTTGTAAAAGATAAAGGAGAATGTTTTCAACATCCTCTCCTACATATCCAGCCTCAGTTAAAGGTGTGGCATCAGCAATGGTAAAAGGAACCCTTAAAAATTTAGCCAAGGTCTGAGCAAGAAGAGTTTTACCAGAACCTGTTGGTCCGATTAGCAGAATGTTTGTCTTTTGAATCTCTACATCATCCTTTTTCTTCTTAGGCTCATATTCTGTGCTTAAGACCCTCTTATAATGATTGTATACCGCAACAGAGAGGATCTTTTTTGCCCTTTCCTGACCGATGACATACTGATCAAGATACGCTTTTATCTCCGCTGGCTTAGGAAGCTTTGCTCTTTCCTCAGCTTCGTTTGCCCTCTCAAACTCTTCTTCCAAAATCTCGTTGCAAAGTTCAACGCATTCGTTGCATATGTAAGCCTGAGCTCCAGCAATTAATTTTTTCACCTCATTTTGACTCCTTCCACAAAAGGAGCACCTTGGTTCGTCCTTCTTCATAGCCTCTAACCTCTTTTATATAAAATATGGTCTATTATTCCATACTTCTGAGCTTCCTCAGAGGACATGTAAAAGTCCCTCTCTGTGTCTTTGGCTATTCTTCTCTTATCCTGACCAGTATGCTTGGCAAGGATCTCATTGAGTATATCCCTGAGCCTAAGTATTTCCTTTGCTTGAATCTCAACCTCCGTTGCTTGCCCTTGGAAGGCACCCATAGGCTGGTGGATCATGATCCTTGAATGTGGAAGAGCATACCTTTTCCCTTTAGCTCCTGCAGCTAAAAGCACTGCTGCCATGCTTGCTGCTTGACCAACGCAAATAGTGCATACATCTGGCTTTATGTATTGCATAGTATCATAGATGGCTAAGCCTGCTGATACTATACCCCCAGGTGAATTTATGTATAGCATAATATCTTTTTCTGGGTCCTCAGCCTCAAGATATAGAAGTTGAGCTATCACAAGATTTGCTACATAATCATCTATCGGCGAACCAAGAAAGATGATCCTTTCTTTAAGCAAGCGCGAATATATGTCATAAGCTCTTTCGGTCCTTCCAGTCTGCTCAATAACTATAGGAATATAAACCGGCATGCTTATTCCTCCTTGAAAATAGGCTTTGAATTTTCAACAAGGAATCGCAAGGTCCTCTCGGCAAGCATCTTAGGTAGAATATTAAATTGAAGGATCCTAATTGCCTCTTCCTCAGGGATGCCCAAACCCTTCATCATGTTTTCCTTCATCCTTTCTATTTCTTCATCTGGTATCGATATACCCTCTATCTCTGCTATCTTTTCTAGAAGGATCTCCTCTTTAGCCTGCTTTTCAGCAATAGGCATTAGCCTTTTCTTCAAACTTTCAAGGGATAGGTTCAGTTTTTCAAAGCTAAGCCCATCCTGAGCCAATGCATCTCTAAGTTGGTCAACTAATTGATAAAATTTAATTTCTACATACCTTGCCGGAACTTCAAAATCAACCTTTTCTAAAATCTTCTCTAAAAGCCTTTCTCGATACCTATTTTCATTCCGCCTTTTTTTATCGTTAAGGAGCCTTTCTCTTATGCTTTCCCTTAGCTTTTCAACGCTTTCAAAGCCGAGGTTTAGCTTTTTCAAAAATTCATCCGTAAGCTCCTCAAGCTCCCTTCTATATATCTGTTTTACTTCAATTTCATACCGGACTTTTTTCCCTGCAAGTAAAGGATTTAAAGCATCCTCAGGATATTCAACTTCAACGGTAAACTTATCTCCAATTCTTTTTCCTATAAGTTCCCGTTCCACCATTTCGTTAAATTCACCCGTTCCCACATCGATGTATAAAGCTTGAGCTTCATGACCAGGAATAGGGTTCTCCCCATCATAAGCTACAAAGCTTATCACCACCGCATCCCTCTCCTTAATCTCATCATCAACCTCTTTAAGCTCAGAAAAAGAATACCTAAGCTCGTTTAAAATCCTTTCTACCTCTTCCTCAGAAACCTCGTCCTTTTCTCTCTCAACCTCAAGCCCAATGTAGTCTTCCTTAGATAAATTGATCTCCGGTCTAACCTCAACCAACACAGAATATCTAAAGGGAGAACCCTCTACAATCCTATCAAAGCTCTCGATGCGAGGACGAAGAAGTGGCTCAAGCTTAGCTTCTTTTATGGCTTTCTCTAAAGTTTCGCTTATCAATCTTTCAATGCTTCTCTCCTCAATCTCCTCCTTAAAAAGCTTCCTTACTAGATAAAGTGGAGCTTTACCTTCCCTAAACCCCTTAATCTTTGCCCTTCTTTGATACTCCCTCTCAACTTCCTCAACAACCCTTTTTGTCTCTTCAGGTGGGATTTCAACCTTTAGTATCTTGTCAACCGATGTCCTATCCTCAACCTCTACTCTCATCCTTCCTCCTTTTTATTATAATATTTCGTGGATTGAGGTTAATTCGCCTTTAACTTACCTTATTTTCTTATCTTTTACAATATAAAAGAAACTTAATTGCTAATTTGAAATTCAAAAGGACCTCTAGCAATAAGGAGTCATAAATGAAGGGAACGGCCAAAACGGCGTTTGCTAGACCAAAAACCATAGGTGTCAAAGATTAAGCCTTCTATATTTTGTTGTTTATTATAGGCGTGCGGGTGCTCACCCCTACATATTCTCCTTGATTTGTTACTTTGGTTGATCTAATAAAAACAATAGATAAAAATTCTTTGGTAGTCTTTAAGTCAAAAGGTAAGTTGAATAATTTTCCAGCACAAATTTCACAGCCTCCTCTTTAGTTTTTATCTCACCCTCCAAAACTTTTAGTTCTACTGCTGTCAGTATTTTGCTAAAGATTGGACCAGGTTTAAATCCAAGCTCTATTAGATCCCTGCCGGTTAGGACTCTTTCTCTCTTTTCTACCCTCTCAAGCTCCTCTTTAAAGGAAAAAAGATGATGAAAGAAGGTTCTAAGTCTGTCTTCGTAGTCAGGCTCTTTCTCTACACCTCTGCTTGCAAGGCTATCTGCCATGGCAACGATAAACAGATCCCAAAGATAAGGAACATCTTTAATTAAATTCCTTTTAGCCCGAATAGTAAGCGCCCCCTTCTCAAACTCGGTAAGCAGTTGACAGGGACGCATGTGGCTTTTAACCAAAAGAGCTATCCTTTCTCCTAAATCTCTTTTAAACCTCAATCTTTCAGCTATTTTCAGAACTAAATCTGATGAAACCTTTTCATGTCCGTAAAATACAATCCTTTCCTCGGTCTGTTTAAAGGTATATCCCTTACCCAGGTCATGAAAAAGGCTTGCAAGTTTTACAGAAATGATAAAATCCTTATCCTCTTTCAAATCCTTAGGCAAGCTTAGCCCAAGGTAAGCTTCAGGGTCCTTTAAAATGACTTCAGCCCACTTCAAACTTTCGAGCATGTGTCCCCAGACATCAAGATGATGATACTCAGGTTGAGGGACGTTTCTGCAAGGATTGATCTCCGGGAAGATTACCTCAAGCACACCGTCTTCATCCATATGAACAAATGCCTCATGCGCCCGGTCAGTTAAAAGGATCAACTCAAGCTCATAGAGTATCCTTTCCGGTGCAGAAAGGATTAAACTTTTAGCATGCTTAGCAAACCATTCTCTGGTCTTCCTCTCTAATAAGCCGTATCCTTGAGCAAAAAAACGATATCCTCGAAGGATCCTCAACGGATCATCTACTATGTTTTCCTCTGCAATCCCGCGGACCTGTCTTTCCTTTAAATCTACATACCCTAAATAAGGATCGATAAAATAAACCCTATCCTCAAATAAACTTCGCACCGGTATAGCCATGGCGTTTATTGTAAAGTCTCTTAACTTAAGGTCCTCTTCAATAGATTTCCCTCGGTGAAGGCTTATGTCGATAACTGCCCATGGATTAGCAACTCTGTAGATACCAAATTCCCGCGAAAGCTCAACAAAGGCAAACCCAAGGTCTTTTGCAAGCTTCTTCGCTATCCCTTCAGGGTTCCTTTCAACCACTAAATCAAGGTCGTTGAAGCACTTACCAATCAGACTATCCCTCACCGCTCCACCAACGATAAACATCTTCTCCCTCTTTGATAAATCAAAAAGGAGATGAACTATCCTCTCCTTATCAGGTGAGTTAAAAAGCAAAAAGAACCGATTTCGAATATTTTTCTTTATGTGACACAAGGGACTATTAAAGAATGCCCCCTAAAGGGGGCTTTAACTTATAAATTTTTAGGCATTAGCTTCTTGTGTTGCTTGTGAGGAAGGAGCTTCCTCCGTTGCTTGCACTCTTTCCTCTTCAACTTTCGGTTGGTTTTCTGCAGGCTTCGCTTCTGCTGATTCCTGATGAAGTTGAAGCTCTTTTTTCTTTTTTTCTATAAATTCATTTATTTTTTTCAATCTTTCCGAAGTCTTCTTGGATTTTTTAAAGGTTAACTTCTCTTCCACAAGTTCGACCATCGCTAAGAAAGCTCCATCACCCCTTCTTTCCCCAAGCTTTACGATCCTTGTGTAGCCACCCGGACGATCAAGATACTTTTCTCTAAGCTCAGTGAAGAGCTTTCTAACTACTGCTTTATCTTGAATAAAAGCTAAGGCTCTCCTACGGGAAGCAAGGTCCCCTTTCTTTGCTAAAGTTATCATCTTTTCTGCATATCTTCTAAGCTCTTTCGCTTTAGCGAGGGTGGTCACAATTCTTCCATGCGTCAAAAGGTCTCTAACCTGGTTCCTCATTAGAGCTAATCTATGTTCGGAAGTTGTCGTAAGCCTTCTACTGCGCTTCCTATGCCTCATCTTATCCTCCTCCTATTCATCAACTCTGCCCAAGCCCAAGCTTAAGAAACCGGGCGTGGCGGTCTCCAGTTAATGTCTTTCATACCAAGCCTAAGATTATACTGACTCAATTTTTCAACAATTTCATCAAGGGATTTTTTACCAAAGCTCCGAAGCTTAAGAAGCTCCGCTTCTGTATACTTTACCAGTTCCCCTACATAGTTTATTCCAGCCGATTTAAGGCAGTTGTAAGCTCTACCTGAAAGCTCAAGCTCCTCGATCGTCATGTTTAAAACATTACAAACGTTGTAGATAGCTGAAGTATCTGCAATAGGTTTTGAGATTTCAGGTAGTTCCATCCCACCAGTAAAGATGGAAAATTGTTCTATAAGGACCTTTGCCGAATAAGCAAGGGCATCCTTAGGGTCTATAGTCCCATCAGTCCAAATTTCAAGGATTAAACGGTCGTAATCGCTGCTTTTACCCACTCTTGCTTGCGTAACCGTAAAATTGACTTTAGTTATAGGAGAAAAAATACCGTCTATTAGAATTACCCCTGGTTCGTGCCCCTTCTGATACTCAACCGGAGCATAACCGCGCCCCTTCTCAATTTTAAGCTCAATGGTAATGCTTCTATCGCTTGTCAAAGTTAAAATATGATGGTCTGGATTGGCAACCTCCCCTGCCCCATTAGGTAGTTTTATGTCCGAAGCCTTTACCTCACCAGGACCTTTTTTCTCAATCTTAGCTAAAAATGGTCCCTCTCCTTTCAATCTAAATCTCACTCCCTTTAGGTTTAAAACAATGTCCGTGCCATCTTCGAGAACTCCTGGCAAACTAACAAACTCATGGGGTGCCCCCTCTATCCTTGCCTCAGTTATGGCATAACCAGGGATTGACGAAAGCAAAACCCTTCTTAAGGCATTCCCAAGGGTAATCCCAAAACCTCTTTCCAAAGGTTCAATTATGAATTTCCCATAATAAGGAAGCTTGCTATCCTCATCAATTTTAACACTTTCAGGCTTAATTAACTCTACCGGCCTTTTCATAAAGCCCTACCTCTAGAATAGTTTCTCGACGATTATCGAGAGTAAAACTCGATGATGTAACTCTCTTGGATGGGCATAGTTATGTCTTCTCTCGTAGGTAAAGCCTTTACCCTTCCGCGGAAGTTCTCAAGATCAAGCTCAAGCCACCCAGGTATACCCCTCTGGACACGAACTTCGAGGTTTTCTTGAATTTGCGGATTGCTTCTATACTTTTCTTTCAACTCAATAACATCACCAGGCTTGACTAAGTAAGATGGAATATCAACCTTGCGTCCATTAACCAAAAAAAAGCCATGGTTTACCATTTGCCTTGCCTGAGCCCTTGATGCGGCAAACCCAAGCCTATACACCACATTATCAAGCCTTCTCTCAAGAAGCTGAAGTAGATTATGACCTGCTTGCCCGGGCATGCGCACTGCCATTTCATAATACTTTTTCATCTGCTTCTCAGAAATACCGTATATACGCTTTACCTTCTGCTTTTCTCTTAAACGGATACCATACTCTGAAAGCTTTACCCTCAACTGAAGTGGACCATGCTGCCCTGGTGGATAGCTTCTACGCTCAAAGGCGCATTTATCTGTATAACAACGCTCCCCCTTAAGAAAAAGCTTTCTTCCCTCTCTTCTGCAAAGCCTACACCTCGGTCCTGTATACCTTCCCACTTTATCCCTCCTTTTTCTACTTTAGACCCTTCTTCTTTTAGGCGGTCGACAACCGTCGTGAGGTATAGGAGTTACATCCTTAATCAAAGTTACCTTTAGACCAGAACCCTGTAAAGCCCTAAGCGCAGCCTCTCTTCCTGGACCTGGTCCCTTAACATACACCCAAACTTCCTTAAGACCATAGGGTTGAGCCTTCTTTATAGCACTCTGCATAGCAAGCTGCGCTGCATAAGGCGTCCCCTTTCTCGTCCCTTTAAAGCCTTCGGTCCCACCGCTTGCCCAAGCAATCACATTACCCTGCCTGTCTGTAATCGTTACTATGGTGTTGTTAAAAGTTGAATGAATATGAATAATACCCTCAGTTACTGTTCGTTTGACCTTTTTCTTTTTTGCCTTGGCCTTAGCCATTCCTCACCCCCTACTTCTTTCGTCTTAACGAACCTGGTCGTGGTCCTTTATGTGTTCTTGCGTTTGAACGGGTCCTCTGCCCACGAACAGGCAACCCACGCTGATGCCTCAACCCCCTATAACAACCAATGCTTATCAACCTTTGAATGTTTTGTCTTACCTCCTTCCTTAAATCACCCTCTACCTTATATTCTTTCTCCACAATCTGCCTTATGCGGTTGATCTCCTCTTCCGTTAAGTCCTTCACTTTCTTAAACCAATCAATCCCGGCTTTCGTGCAAATTACTTGAGCTTGCGTCCTCCCTATCCCATAAATGTAGGTCAAAGCTATTTCAACTGGCTTTTTTTCTGGTATATCTACCCCTGCAATCTTAGGCATAACTACCCCCTACCCCTGCCTTTGCTTATGCTTAGGATTTTCACAAATAACCCTCACTACCCCCTTCCTTCTTATAATCTTACACTTTTGGCATCTCTTCTTTACCGATGGACTAACCTTCATACTATCTCTCCCTCCCTGCTTCCCAGTCTTTCTTACTTCCTCTGTAGATTATCCTTCCTCGTGTAAGGTCGTAAGGCGACAATTCTACCACAACTGTATCCCCCGGCAAGATCCGAATGTAATGCACCCTCATCTTGCCAGAAATATGAGCAAGAACAGTATGCCCTGTCTCAAGCTCAACCCTAAACATCGCATTAGGTAAAGCTTCAACTACCTTCCCCTCAAGATAAATCGCATCCTCTTTAGCCATGGATTACCTATACCTTTGATAATATTTCCGGTCCTCGTGGAGTAATGGCTATAGTGTGCTCAAAATGCGCAGCTAAACTCCTGTCCTTTGTTACCGCAGTCCAACCATCGGACAAAATCTCCACCTCTGGACTACCTGCTGACACCATAGGCTCTATAGCCAAAACCATTCCTACTTCAATCCTTAACCCCCTCCCAGGCTTCCCCCAATTTGGCACCTCAGGGGGTTCATGCAAATTCCTTCCAATACCATGCCCCACAAAATCCTTAACCGGACTAAAACCATAAGATTCAACATGCCTCTGAATGGCGTAAGAGATATCCCCTATTTTATTACCAATCCTTGCTTTTTCAATACCTTTATAAAGGGCCTCCTCAGTAGCCTTCATAAGGGTCTTTGCTAGCTCAGAAACCTTTCCAACACCAACGGTCAAAGCGGCATCCCCATAATAACCATCAAGAATGGCTCCAAAATCAAAGCTCACTATGTCCCCTTCCTTCAAATACTTATCCTTCCGCGGCATCCCATGCACTACTTCTTCATTGACCGACACACACAAAGCATAAGGATATCCTCTGTATCCCTTAAAGGCCGGCTTTACCCCCTTCTTTTCGCAAAGCAAAAGGGCTAACTCCTCAAACTCAAAAGTACACTTGCCTGGTTTTACCTCCTCTTTCAAAGCTAACAAAATTTCCATAACAATCTTGTTAACCCTTCGAAGCTTTTCAATCTCCTCCTTAGTCTTAAGGATCGGTCGGGTTTCTCCCAACAAACCTTTATGCCTTCCCTTCAAGGATAGCAATTATCTGTTGCGTAATCTCTTCAATAGATTTGCTCCCATCTATCTCCCTTAAAATGCCCTTGTTCTTATAGTACTCAATCAACGGAGCAGTTTGTTCATGATAAACTTTAAGCCTGTTTCGAACCGTCTCTTCGTTGTCATCGGGTCTTTGATAAAGCTCTCCTCCGCATACATCACATTTCCCCTCAACCTTTGGCGGCTTATACTTAATGTGGTACATCATTCCGCAGTTTTTACAGGTCCTCCTACCTGTAAGCCTCTCTACTAAGAGGTCATCAGGAACGATGAGAGCTAAAGCAAAGTCAAGCTTTTTACCCATCTCAGAAAGTAGCTTGTCCAAAGCTTCAGCTTGAGCGACTGTCCTTGGGAAACCATCCAAGATAAAGCCCTTCTGACAGTCAGGCTGTGATAACCTCTCCTTAACCATACCTAAAATGATCTCATCAGGAACAAGCTGACCCTTATCCATGTACTCCTGAGCCTTCTTACCAAGCTCAGTCCCCTTTGCCCTATGCTCCCTCAGCATGTCACCGGTTGAGATCTGAGGTATCCCATACCTTTCGATCAAAATCTTAGCCTGCGTGCCCTTCCCTGCTCCTGGAGGTCCTAAAAATACGATGTTCATAGCCCACCTCCTCTTATCTTGTTTTAAGCTTGGTGTGCTTTATGAAGGCTTCATATTGTCTGCTTAAAAGGTGAGCTTCAATTTGACCTATAAGGTCAAGAGAAACTCCCACAACAATCAAGAGCGATGTCCCACCAAAGTAAAAGGGAATATTAAGGTTGAATACTAAGAAATTAGGAAGAACACAGATAAAGGCAAGGTATACCGCTCCGATCGCGGTTATCCTCGTTAAAACCTTTTCTAAAAACTCCTCCGTTTGGCGACCTGGTCTAATACCAGGGATAAAGCCTCCCCATTTCTTAAGATTGTCGGCAACCTCCTTAGGGTTGAAGATCACTGCTGTATAAAAGTATGCAAAAAATATAATAAGGACCACAAAAATTAGGTTGTAGAAAAGCGAGCTTGGGCTAAAAATTTTAGATAACTCCTGAAAGAAAGAAATGGGCACAAAGCTTGCGACCGTTGCCGGAAACATCAACACCGAGGAGGCAAATATCGGAGGTATAACACCCGAGGTGTTAACCTTAAGAGGTAAATAGCTTGTCTGCCCTCCGACAATCTGACGTCCAACCTGTCTTCGAGCATAATGAACTGGGATCCGCCTCTGGGCTAACTCCATAAAACAAGTAAAGGCTAAAATTCCAAAAAGCAAAAGCAGAATTAAAAGTAGCGCAAAGAAGGAAAATTCCCCAGTCTGCACAAACTTTAAACTCCGGGCAATGGCTGGAAAAATTCCAGCAACGATACCGGAAAAGATGATCATGGAAATGCCATTTCCAATTCCATGTTCAGTCATCTGCTCGCCAAGCCATACAAGAAAAAGGGTCCCAGCTGTCAAGGTCAAAGCGGTTAGGATTCTAAAGGTCATCCCGGGTTCGGCAACGATTGGTAGCCCAGAAGGTGTTGTCATCCTTTCTAAGCCTACTGCCATGCCAAACCCTTGAATAAGACAGATCACCACCGTCAAGTAACGAGTATAATAGGCAATCTTTCTTCGACCCTCTGGACCCTCCTTGTAATATTCCTTAATGCTAGGAAAAACTACCGTTAAAAGTTGCATGATAATCGAAGCACTGATGTAGGGCATAACCCCAAGAGCACATACTGAAAACCTCCGGAGAGCACCACCAGAAAAAATATCCAAAAATCCAAAAAGAGTACCCCCAGCCCTCTGAAAGAGCTCAAAAAAGGCTTCAGAATTAACCCCTGGCGCTGGGATATGAACAGCAAAACGATAGATAGCTAAACCTAAAAAAAGATAAAAAAGCCTTCTTTTAAGCTCCGGAATGTTTGCTAAGCTTAAAAGACCTTCTTTCCCGTTCACTATTCTTAAACCTTAAGACTTGACCACTTTTTTAATAAGTTCAACCCTACCCCCAGCCTTCTCAACCTTTTCCTTAGCTGACTTTGATACCGCATGAACTCTTATGGTCAAAGGTATATTAATCTCCCCGTCTCCTAGAAGCTTTATAAGCTTATTTTTACCTTTAATCAGCCCCTTCTCCCTTAAAGAGTTTTCATCAACAACCTCATTTGGGGAGAAAGCCTTGCTTAGGGCACCTACATTAACCACCGCATATTCAACCTTAAAGATGTTTTTAAATCCCCGCTTGGGCACTCTTCTATGAATAGGAGTCTGTCCACCCTCAAAGAAGGGTTTAATATCAAGACCCTCCCTAGCCTTTTGTCCTTTATGCCCTCTCCCAGAGGTCTTACCATGTCCTGACCCATGACCACGGCCAACCCTTTTTTCCTTATGCTTTGCCCCATAAAAAGGTTTAAGATTGCTTAAATCAATCATCCTATTCCTCATATTCCTCTACCTCAACAAGATGACTTATTTTCCTAATCATACCTCTAACTTCAGGTGTATCATCCCTCACCACTGTTTGCCCTATCTTTTTTAAACCCAAACCCTTCAAAGTCTCTCTATGCTTAGGCTTCCATCCGTATCTGCTTCTTTTTAATGTAATCTTGAGCTTCCTCATCCCCTTATCCTCTCAAGAATTTCTTCCTTAGTCTTGCCTCTTTTTTTAGCCACATAATCAAGACTCTGAAGCTTCTCAAAAGCTTTAAAAGTTGCCTTAACCAAGTTATGCGGATTGCTGTTCCCTATACACTTAGTTACCACATCAGTAACACCAACGGCATCCATAATAGCACGAACCGTTCCACCAGCAATAACCCCAGTTCCCGGAGGAGCCGGTCTTAATATTACCTTAGTTGCCGAGAATTTTTCCTCTATCCTGTGAGGTATAGTGCCATGAACAATAGGAACCTCGATCATCTCCTTCTTTGCCTTCTCAATCGCTTTTCTTATAGCATCAGGAACCTCAGGCGCCTTACCAAGAGCATAGCCCACCCTCCCCTTTCCATCACCAACCACAACAAGAGCGGCAAAGCGAAGCTTTTTCCCACCCTTGGTAACCTTGGTCACTCTTCTTATTTGAATTATCTTTTCAATTAGCTCCCCCGTTCCTCTTCCCAAGACCACACCCCCTTTAAAATTCTAATCCACCCTCTCTCAAGCCTTCAGCCAAGGCCTTTACCCGTCCATGGTATTTATATCCATTCCGATCAAAAACCACTTTAGTTATACCCTTCTCTTTCGCCTTTTCCGCAAGCATCCTTCCTACAAGCCTTGCTACATCTACCTTGCCTTTGATCTCTCCTTTACTCTTCAACTCCTCAATCTTAGTTCTAACCTCAGGGGACAACGAAGAAAGAGCAACCAAGGTATGCCCTTCCACATCATTGATAATTTGAGCATAGATATGCTTATTACTCCTAAAAACGCTTACCCTCGGTCTCTCAGGATAACCAAATATCTTCTTCCTTACCCTTTTCTTTCTTCTTAATCTGGCCTCTACCTTCTTTTCTGGCCTCATTACTTCTTACCTCCCTTACCACCCTTACCGCTCTTTCCAGCCTTGCGAAGAATTACCTCATCAGCATACCTTATCCCTTTACCCTTATAAGGCTCTGGCGGTCTAAGTCTACGGATGTTTGCCGCAACCTGTCCTAACAACTCCTTATCAATACCTGAAAGAATAACCCTTACCTGAACCTCACCCGTTCCCTTCTCAACTTTAGCAGAAATTCCCTGAGGAAGTTTAAAAATTACAGGATGAGAATAACCTAATGAAAAAACAATCTCATCATTCCCTTTAAGCTCAGCCTTGTATCCTAAACCAACAATGTCTAAAGCCTTTGTAAACCCCTCCGTCGTCCCAACTATCATGTTATTAAGCAAAGCCCTTGCTAATCCTTGGAATGCCTTTGCCTTGTTTAAAAGCTTCTTTCTCGGAACATCCATCTCCACCTTAAGTAAATTCCCCTCCTTAACGACCTTAACCAAAGGAGGCATCTTTTTTTCTAATACCCCTTTTGGACCCTCAACACGAACAACACCATCCTCTTTTATTTCAACCTTTACCTGTGGTGGAATCTCTATAGGCTTTCTACCAACCCGTGAAAAATCAGCCATGCTGTCACCCCTTTACCAAATTTCACAGATTACTTCACCACCAACTCGCCTTTTTCTTGCCTCATGGTCAGTCATAATACCCTGCGAAGTAGAAATGATCGCAATCCCCATTCCATTAAGAACCTTTGGAAGCTCTCTATAACCTCTATATATACGTCTTCCCGGCTTACTTACCCTTTTTATACCCGCGATAACTGGTCTCTTCTTCTCATCGTACTTAAGCACAATCTCTATTTTTATCTGGGGCTTTTCTTCTATCACACGATAATCTTCGATATAACCTTCCTCCTTCAAAATCCTAGCAATTTCAATCTTTAGCTTTGACCCAGGCACAACCACTGTCTTATGGCGAGCCATAAGGGCATTTTTTATTCTTGTCAACATATCCGCAATCGGATCGGTCATCATCTTACTTAACCCTCCCCTACCAACTTGCCTTTCTTACACCTGGAATCTGTCCTTCTGAGGCTAACTTTCTAAAACATATTCTACAAAGCCCAAATCTTCGTATATAACTTCGAGCTTGCCCACAAATGCTACATCTATTCCTCTTTCTTACCTTAAACTTAGGCTCTCTCTTTGCTTTCTCTATTTGAGCTTTCCTCGGCATTATCGATTACCTCCTGAAGGGCATTCCCATCTCTTTTAACAACTCGTAAGCCTCCTCATCAGTCTTCGCCGTCGTCACAATGGTGATGCTCATACCTTTTACCTTTTCAACCTTGCTCGCATCAAGCTCAGGGAAAATAGTATGGTCTGCAAGCCCTAAAGTATAATTCCCCCTTCCATCAAATCCAGACCTTGGCAACCCTTTAAAATCTCTAAGCCTCGGAAGGGCTACGTTAATTAGCCTCCCCAAAAAATCATACATCCTCTTTCTCCGAAGAGTAACCATCACCCCAATGGGCATACCCTTCCTAAGCTTAAACCCGGCAATAGATTTCCTTGCTCGGCAAACCTTTGGTTTTTGCCCTGTAATTATCGCAAGCTCCTCAAGAGCTTGGTCCACAATCTTAGGGTTTTGAGTTGCCTCGCTCAATCCCATGTTTACCACTATCTTTTCAATCTTTGGAATCTGATGAATATTTTTATAACCAAATTTCTCAACAAGCTTTGGCTTAACCACCTTTTCATAATGTTCTTTCAGGTCCATTGCCCCTTACTCCTTCGGCTCAATAATTTCTCCACATTTTTTGCAAACCCTCACCTTAGTTCCATCTTCAAGTATCTTTTTGCCTACCCTCACCCCTCTTTTGCACTTTTCACAGTAAAGCATAAGATTAGAAACATGAATAGGAGCAGGCTTCTCCACTATGCCCCCAGCACTATAAGGAGTAGGCTTCATATGCTTTTTCACAATGTTTACTCCCTCCACGATAGCCCTTCCTTTTCTTGGAAAGACCCGAAGAACCTTGCCAATCTTTCCCTTATCTTTTCCGGCAATAACTACCACTATATCGTTCTTTTTTATATGAACCTTTGCCTCATGAGGCTTTGGCAACCCCTTGTTAGCTCCTCGTCTTATCATCCCCTCACCCCTATTTACAAAACCTCAGGTGCTAAAGAAATGATCTTCATAAATCCCTTTGCCCTCAACTCCCTGGCTACAGGACCAAAAATACGAGTCCCAATGGGCTCTTTGTACTGATTTATCAAAACCGCAGCATTCTCATCAAATTTAATAGTCGTCCCGTCAGGTCTCTGAACTTCCTTTTTCGTCCTCACAATAACTGCCCTCACAACATCGCCCTTCTTCACCTTGGAATTTGGTAAAGCATCCTTCACCGAAGCAACAATAATATCACCAACTGTTCCGTATTGTCTACCCGGTCCACCAAGAACTCTTATACAGAGAAGCTCCTTAGCTCCAGAATTATCAGCCACATTAAGATAGGTCTGTTGGCGTATCATAACTTCTCACCTCCTTCTCCACTTTCACTTTCCTCAGTAGAAAGAACTTTGGCTCTTTCAAGTATTTTCTTTACTCTCCAACGCTTTCTGCGAGAAAGGGGTCTTGTCTCTTCAATAAGGACTTTATCCCCAACCCTACACTCGTTGTTTTCATCATGAGCCATGTATTTTTTCCTTCTCCTCACAAGCTTTTCATAGAGAGGATGTCTCACCAGAGTCTCAACAAGCACAACAACCGTCTTATCCATCTTGTCTGATACCACAGTCCCGATAAACTCCTTCCGCTTCCCCATATCCTAAACCTCTATCACTTATTGGTTAATAGACCTCTCCTTTTCTTTAATAATAGTTAGAACTCTAGCTATCTCTCGCCGAACCTGCCTAATCCTCATGGGATTTTCAAGCCTGTGTATAGCCTTCTGAAATCTCAGGTTCATCAATTCTTCCCTTAGCTTAGCGAGCCTTTCCTTCAGCTCGGGTATTGATAGCTCACGCAACTCCTTTGCCTTCATTAAAGTTCCTCCCGACTTACTATCTTACATTTGAAAGGTAGCTTTGAACTCGCAATCCTCAAAGCTTCCTTTGCTACCTCCGCAGGAACTCCAGCTATCTCATAAATAATAGTTCCAGGCTTTACTACCGCTACCCAACCTTCAACTGGTCCCTTACCCTTACCCATCCTAGTTTCCGCAGGCTTCTTAGTTATTGGTTTATCCGGAAATACCCTTATCCAAACTTTGGCACCCTTCCTTGCTATGCGGACAATTGCCACACGCCCAGCCTCTAACTGTTGAGCAGTAAGCCACCCACCCTCTAACACTTTTAAACCATAATCACCAAAAGCTAGGGTATAACCACGAGAAGCCTTACCCCTAACCCTTCCTTTCTGTTGTTTTCTATACTTAGTCTTCCTTGGCTGAAGTAGCATGGCTCACCTCACCCCTAAATTATGATTCTTTCTTGCCCTGCTTTCTCCGGTAAAACCTCACCCTTAAAGATCCATACCTTAACACCGATGGTTCCATACTTGGTAACCGCAACAGCAAAACCATAATCAATATCAGCCCTCAAAGTAGAAAGAGGAACCCTCCCAACACGATACCATTCGCTACGAGCAATTTCTGCACCCCCAAGCCTTCCAGAACATTCAACCTTAACTCCCTGAGCTCCATACCTCATAACCAGAGCAACAGCCCTTTTCATAGCTCGCCTATAAGAAATACGCTTTTCTATCTGTTGAGCAATGCTCTCAGCCACAAGCTGAGCCTCAAGCTCAGGTCTCCTAACCTCCTCCACCGTCACCTCAATATCACGATCCTTAAACTGCTTCTTAAGCTCAGACTTAATCTTCTCAATTTCTGCTCCCTTCTTACCAATTACAATCCCTGGTCTTGCCGCATGAATGATTACCCTAACATTATTCCCTGCCCTCTCTATCTCTATCCTCGGTATACCAGCATGATAATATTTTTCTTTCAAATACTTTCTAATCAGATAATCTTCATAAACATACTTAGCAAACTCCGATGGCTTTGCTACCCACCGGGAATCCCAGGTGCGCGTAATCCCTATTCTTAACCCTATCGGATTAACCTTCTGCCCCAAGGTTTACCTCCTTTTTTCACGAATGTCGAGTTCCTCAACCTCGACAGTTATATGGCTCATTCGCCTTAAAATACGGCTTGCCCTTCCCCAACCACGAGGCCAAATCCTCTTCAACCTTGGACCTTCATCCACATACGCCCGCACCACATAAAGCTTGTCAGGATCCATACCATAGTTATTCTCAGCATTAGCAATAGCTGAAAGCAAAACTTTCTTTATAATCCGTGCAGCTTTTTTAGGTAAAGAATTAAGAATGTTTAACGCCTCATCTACCTTTTTTCCTCGAATTGTATCTATAACTAATCGTGCCTTGTAAGGAGAAATCAAAACATACCGGGCTGTCGCTTTGGCTCTCAAGGTTACTCCCCCTTTACTTCTTCTTTACTCCTTTAACCTTTCCTTTATCGGCTGGATGACCCTTAAAAGTGCGAGTCGGGGCAAATTCTCCAAGCTTATGTCCAACCATACTCTCCGTCACATAAACCGGTATAAACTTATGCCCATTGTGAACAGCAAAGGTCAAACCAACCATCTCAGGAACAATCGTCGACCTTCTGCTCCAGGTTTTAATCGGACGTTTATCTCCAGTCTCTCGAGCCTTCAAAACCTTCTTCATCAAATGCTCGTCAACAAAAGGGCCTTTCTTCTTAGACCTTGGCATCTCTTAAAACCTCCATTAACCCTTACGTCTCTTAATTATAAACTTATCAGAAGGTTTCTTACCCCTCGTTTTAAGCCCTTTACAAAGTTGCCCCCAAGGAGAACAAGGATGACGCCCACCATGACTCCTACCCTCACCACCCCCTAAGGGATGGTCAACAGGGTTCATAGCCACTCCTCGCACATGGGGCCTTCTCCCAAGCCATCTTGACCTTCCAGCCTTACCTATAACAACGTTTTCCCATTCAAGGTTACCAACCTGGCCAATTGTAGCTCGACAATCACCATGAATCTTTCGAATTTCCCCAGAGGGAAGTCTTATTATAACATAACTTCCTTCCTTGCCAAGGACCTGAGCAAAAGTCCCAGCCGCACGAGCAAGCTGCCCCCCTTTCCCGGGTCTTAGTTCTACATTATGAACCATCGTTCCAACCGGTATATTCTTCAAAGGTAAAGCGTTTCCAACCTTAATCTCTACATTCTCACCTGACATAACGATGTCGCCAACCTTTAAACCCTCAGGAGCAATAATATAACGCTTCTCCCCATCAGCATACTGAAGAAGGGCAATGTTTGCCGACCTGTTTGGGTCATACTCTAAAGCAACGACCTTGGCAGGGATGTTGTCTTTATCCCGTTTAAAATCAATAATCCTATAAAGCCTTTTATGCCCACCACCTCGAAACCTTACCGTTATCCTACCGTAATTATTCCGTCCCCCCGTGCTCTTCTTAGGCTCAACTAAACTCTTTTCTGGCTCCTTCTTAGCTAACTCCGGATTGACCAAAATGGTCATAAACCTACGACCAGGAGTAGTTGGCTTACACTTTTTTATTGGCATGCTATCACTCCCCTTTTATAATGTCTCAAAAAATTCGATTGTTTGCCCTGGTGCAAGCTTAACGATCGCCTTCTTCCTTATCGATGTCTTTCCTCGATACTTAAGGCTACCCTTAGGTTTCCCCTTAACCCTAATCGTTTGGACATCAAGCACTTTAACCTTAAACAACTCTTCTACAGCTTTTTTTATCTCAATCTTGTTTGCTGAAGGGTCAACCCAAAAAGTTACCTGATTGTACTTCTCTTTAAGAAACAAAGATTTTTCAGTTATTACCGGAGCAAGAATGATAGTTCTCGGGTTCTTCATAGCTTATCTCCTCAACCTTTCTTCAATCTTTGACAAGGCGGCCTGTTCAATGATCAACTTTTCATGATTTAACACATCATATACATTAAGCCCTTCCACTGCTAAAACCTTAACCTTAGGTAAGTTCCTCGCCGAAGCTTCTAAAATAAGGTTTCTCTCCGGAACAACAAGAAGGGCAGAATCAGTTCCAAGATTACTTAAATACTTCACTATCTCTTTTGTTTTGGGCTTTTCTAACTTTGGAAACTCCGTTGCCACAAACAGGTTCCCAGTTAATGCCCGCGAAGATAAGGACATCTTTAAACCAAGTCTCCTGACCTTCTTGTTGAGCTTGAATTCATAATCCCTTGGCTTCGGTCCATGAACTACTCCTCCACCAACCCACTGAGGAGCTCTAATCGAGCCCTGCCTTGCCCTACCTGTATGCTTCTGTGGCCAGGGCTTTCTTCCACCTCCTCTTACTTCACCTCTAGTCTTAGTGCAGGCAGTCCCTGCCCTCCATCTTGCCATCTGCCAGCGAACAACTTCATGCAACAACCCAACTTTGGGCTCAACTCCATATATATCTGCTGGCAGACCCATCTCTCCCACTATCTTCCCCTCTCCATCAATAACCTTAACCTTCACTTCGCTCATCTGCTTCTCCCTCACCTTTATTTAAAATACACCATGACATAACCATTAGGCCAACCAGGCACACCGCCTTTCACTAAAAGTAAATTCTTATCAGGTATAACATCAACTACCGTCAAATTTTTTATAGTCACCGTCTCGGCACCATAGTGACCTGCCATTTTCTTTCCCTTGATAACGCGACCTGGGAAGGTATTCGAACCGCTTGACCCACGTTTACGGTGAACCTTTTTTGCACCATGGCTCATTGGCTGCCTCTGAAAGTTCCAACGCTTAATCGTCCCGGTAAATCCACGCCCTTTACTCGTCCCAGTCACATCAACCTTCATCCCAGGCTCAAGAGCTAAATCTGCAAGAGTTATAATCTGTCCTGGCTTAAACTGACTTGGGTCCTCCACTCTAAACTCCCTTAGAATATAAAAACCTGTATCAAGACCTGCTTTCAAGAAATGTCCGATCATAGGTAAAGTGCACTTGGTTAGCTTTTTCGGATTAAACCCAAGTTGGACCGCATTGTAGCCATCTGTCTCTACTGTCTTTACCTGAACAACCGCACAAGGGCCAACCTCAAGCACAGTTACCGGTATAGCATTCCCGTCAGCATCAAAAACCCTTGTCATCCCAAGTTTTTTACCTAACATCCCCTCTATTTTCATATCCATCACTCCTCTTACGTCTTTATCTCTACCTCTACCCCAGCAGGTAACTCAAGCTGCATTAGAGCATCTATAGTCTGCTGGGTAGGCTCATAAATTTCTATCAAACGTTTATGCTCTCTTATCTCAAACTGTTCCCGAGAATTCTTATCAATGTGTGGAGACCTAAGAACTGTCCATCTACTAATCTTGGTAGGAAGCGGAATAGGTCCTACCACCTTAGCTCCCGTCTCTTTTGCTGTATTCACAATCTGAATAACTGAACGGTCTAAAACTCGATGGTCATAACTCTTAAGCTTTATTCGTATCTTCGGAGAGCCAAGCATAGCCATTACCCCTTGCTACCTACTCTATTATTTTCGTAACAACACCTGCTCCTACTGTCTTTCCACCCTCCCTTATCGCAAACCTCAAACCCTCCTCCAACGCTACAGGCTTTATTAACTCCACCTCAAGCTCCACATTATCCCCTGGCATCACCA
>Ga0080005_130014_pt1 | contig 39552 bp, 55 predicted proteins | sample JossMetagenome_2_FD_69208 | JGI IMG/M metagenome (GOLD analysis project Ga0080005, IMG submission 69208) | Hot spring sediment microbial communities from Joseph's Coat, Yellowstone National Park, USA - JC3_ASED (SPADES assembly) (version 2) | ecosystem: Environmental > Aquatic > Thermal springs >...
TCTTTTAACTTAAAATAATATTTTATTAATATCAAATTAGAATAAAAATTTATGGTAAAAGTAGTAAAAAGATCTGGTGAAGAAGAAGAGTTTTTAGAGGATAAAGTATACAATTCATTAATTAATGCAGGAGCATCTGAAGAAGTTGCAAAGCAAATTGTAAAGGAATTAGAAGATTGGATAAAGATAGAAGGATTTGGAAAAATATCTACTGATGAAATTAGAAGATTTATATTTAATAGGTTAAAAGTATTGGAACCAGATGTATTAGAATCTTGGCAATTTTATGATAGAATATTTAAAGGAAGGATAACATTTAGTGATGGAAAAGTTTTGGTAGTTGATAAAGGTCATTTATATTTAGGAAAGAAAGTTAAAGATATAGGAAATAAAGGATTAGATAGATCAGAAGAGGTTAAAGAGATATTAGAAGAATTAAGGGAAGATATGAAATATGGTCTATCTCCAAAAACAGTTAATGCAAGATTATATGCATTATTTATGGGTGTATTAAAAAAGAAAGATATGCCTAAAGAAGAAAAAATAAAATCAATAGAATTAATAAATAATTTTAGAAAAGAAATGGGATGGAAACCTTATGAACTAAAGCAACCAATACAATAGTTTTTATTATTTTTTAATTATAAGTTCATTCTAAATTAAAAAGGGAGATTGAATATGAGAATTAGATAACATAGATTAGAAAAAGGTTATTCAACTGTAATAATTAACCTTTTATTATTTTTTCCTTTATTTTCCCTTCCAATAATTTTTATTCTTCCCACTTCCTTTGTAGATTTTACATGAGTTCCCCCATCTAATTGAATATCAATATCTCCAACACCAACTACTCTCAAAACAGCATATTTTTCATATCTTTTTTCATCCATTAATCTTTTTAATTGTGGCATTTTTTCAACCTCTTCTTTGCTTACAAATTTTGCATATACTGGTAAATCTTTATTAATAATTTCATTTGCCTTTTCTTCAATCTTTTTTACTAATTCATCATCTAATTTATCTAAATCGAAATCTATTCTTGCTTTATCTTCATATATTTGGCTTCCTGTAATTTTTATATTGCCAAACATATTATTTAATACTGCAGACAATATATGTAAAGCTGTATGTAATCTCATTAATTTATATCTTCTTTCCCAATCTATTTTTCCTTTAACAATGTCTCCAACTTTAAAATTTGGTTCTTTTTCTAATAAATGTATAATATTTCCTTTATCATCATAATATGTATCTATTACTTTTATTCCATTTATTTCTCCAGTATCTCCTGGTTGACCACCACTTCTTGCATAAAATGCAGTTCTATCCAAAATAACTTCTTTTCCTCTAATTTCAACAACTTTTCCCTCAAATTCCTTTAAATATTGATCCTGCCAGAAAAGTTTTTCAGTCATAGAAAATAATATAAAGATATTTTTATTTGTCTTTCTTTTAAAGATATAATCATGGAAGAATATAGTTTAGATAGTATAATAGGTATAATAGGAGATGATTTATATATTATAAATCCTGCAGCTGTATATTATTTTACAAAAGGATTTATAGAAGAATGTGAAAATCTTAGAGTATGTAAAGTAGGAGAAATAAGAATTGAAAAAGTATTGAGATATTTGGGTTATGGAAAAGAATTAATTATGCTATTTGAAAATAATGGAAGCTTAATTAAAAAAATGCTAAAATATATGAATATAAATTATAGACGTTATGAAAATTCAGGAAGAGAATTTGCAGAAAAGTATTTTTGGTATAATTATGCCAAAGAAATATTTGATATTGGACCAGAACGTGTAGCAGAACTTATTAATAGATCCATATATAGTAAATCATATTATTTTCTATTTAGAGAGAATCCTCTTAATAATAAAAGAGAAAGAATATTTTTACATTATTAATAATTTTTTATTCTCCAATTATTGTTATGAATACTTTTCTTTCTCTAGATTCAAATAATTCTAAAAATATTATCCTTTGCCATGTTCCCAGCAAGAGTTCTTCATCCTTTATTGGTATACATAAAGATTGAGATAATAAATTTGTTTTTATATGTGCTGTTGCATTAATATTTCCCTCATAATTATGATAGTATTTTATATTTAAAGGTAATATTCTATTGAAGAATTCTTCAATATCCTTAAATATTGTTTTATCATTTTCTTGTATTATTATACATGCAGTATTATGCAATGAAAATAATGATATTATTCCATTTTTTATTCCAGATTCTTTTAATACTTCATTAACTTTATCTGTTATATCTATAAAATCATATGGACCTTTTGTTTCTACTTTTATTTCTTTTTGATATATTTTCATAATAATTTTATTTTTCTTAGTAATTTAAATATTTGGAAATCGCTAATTTTATCTGGACCCGCCGGGACTTGAACCCGGGACCTCTGGCTAGCGAGGCCAGAATCCTACCACTAGACTACGGGCCCTAAAATATAATTATTCAAAAAATTATATAGTTAATAAAATCTGAAGAAGTACAAGTACATCTAAAACAACAATACTTCCAGCTGCGAATTTTATATATTCATTGCTAAAAAATGATGGATTCCATAATAAGTATAGTTCTATTAATGTACCAGCTATTATAAATATACTTGCCAATAATTTACCTTCCATGCATGGTATATAAAATTTGGGAAATATAAGCTAATGCTTATCAAATATGATTTATATAGATTATAAAAAATTTATATTATCAATTTTCCTTTGCTTGGAGATCCAATAGATTTTGCAATTTCTTCCCATTTTTCTCCAAAGTTTTGTTTATATAATTCTATTATTTCACTTGTCAATAAATTTTCTCTTTTTAATTTCCAATATGATACAGGTATTTTATTTTTTAGCATTTCCTTTATTAAATCTTCAGTTTTTATTCCTTTATTTATATTTAATACCTTATCTGTAGGTTCTAAATGTTTTATGTTTATTCTTCTCCTTTTTATATCTCCATCTACCAATACAAAATTATTATCAATTACATCAATTACTACACAGTATCTTCCAGCTTCTCTTCCCTTTAATTTTATACATACTCTACCAATGTCTAGTAGCATTTTTATTGATTAGAATTTAATATTTTTATTTTTTCCCTTACTTTTTCCTTTAATAAATTTTCTAAGCATTTATGGCATAAATATCCTCCATACTTTCTGCTAACCCTTTTTTGTGATAAATTTAATCTTCTATATTTTGAAGGATGCAATGAGGGTAATCCTTGCAATTTTCTTCCACATATTGCACATCTTGGTACATTTCCTTTTCTTAATTTTACAATTATTGATATTCTACCAGAGGGTGTTTTTCTAATTAAATATGTTTTAGCCATTTTTATTATCTATTTTAGATTTTTTTATAAATCTTGAGTAAATGATATTAAATATTAATAAAAGAATTTGTACTAGAATATATAATATTATATATAGAATTAAAGGATTTAACCAATTTATATTTATTATTGGCAAATTAAATGGTAATGTGTTTGTTATAGCATTTATAGATAATAATTTTGCTTCATATGTTCCATTTAAACTTATTATATTGTAATTTGCATGATAAAAGCCTAGAAAACTCTTATTATAATATATAGCAAAATCTTGGTTATATAATATTGGATTTGTTATTATTATACTTGTCGTATTATTTATATTTGTAACATAGAATCCTGATTGAAAGCCGAAAATAACAAAAATTAATATAATTATTCCAATTATAGTAACAATCATTGTATGTTTCATTACTTTTGAATATACTTTTGTAAGTTCTTCCATAATATTATTTAATTCCTCTATTTTTCCAGATTTAAAACTTTCAATATATTTTTTCTGTATTTCTTGTAATTTTTTCTGATGTTCTTTTATTCCAGTTAGTCTTTCAATTATTTTTATTACTATAGTTACTAATATAACCAAAAATAATACATAGAAGAACAATAAATCTATCATTTTAGATATTTTCCAATTAATGGTATTAAATATAACGCATCTGCCCTCTTCAGATCATTATATATTTGTCCAGCTATTACTATTAATAATAATATGCTTACTCCAGATACTGCAGAACTTAGTATATCACCCAAGGATGCTAGTAATCCCATTAAAAATCCAGATAAATATCCTATAGGGTCTATATATTTCTTTAACATATCTTCTACAATTCTTGGATCTCTTGTATACACTGGAGAATTTGGATTGCTTGTTAAATAATTTGCCAAATTTTTTGGATCTAAACCTGTAGAATATATCCAAAATTTAGATATAAACATTCCACCAATTGTAAATAATAGGAAATAAAATATTATATGAAATATATTGAATGGAACATATAAATAACTAATTCCAAACTGTCCAATGTTTATTATTATATTTGGTGGAGATAATAATTGTACAATTGGATTATTAGGATTGTATCCAAATAAAGATTGTACTTCAATTATTAATGCATAAATAAATATTGCAGGAATTACAGAAGTATATAATAATTGTATTGGATATTTGATTATTTCTCCATTAATGTTTAAATATAATAATGGAACTTCTATTTTTAGTGATTGCAAGTATACTGCGAATATTAATATTCCTATAGTAATTATTGCAGCAAATAAAAATGCAAGACCTAAATTAGTATTTCCTTGTGATAAATATAAAATACCTTCTGGTATATATCCTGTTGGTTGTGCAAATAAACTTGGTGAACTAGATGGAGGAGAAAGTGGATTAAATAACCTTAAAGCTAATGCAATACTTATTACAGTTAAAATAATGATATTTATTCCAGATGTAATTCCATATTTAAGTGAAAAGTCATCTAATAACAATATAATAAGTCCTCCAATAAATAATTGTAAAAATAAAATAATATATAAAATTATTGGATTTATTCCCAAAAATATATTTGGTGCTATATTTCCACTTGCAATTAAAATTATACTTTCTAATATAATAAATATTAATGCAATGAATCTTGTATAATTATCAAATTTTGTTTTTCCTTCATCAGTATTTATATTAATATTTATTATTCCAAGGCCAACTAATAGTTGCATAAAAATTCCTGCAACAACTACTGGAGCAATTCCTACACTTGCTAAAGTACCCAAATTTGATCCAAATAACCATAAAAATTGTTCAAGTCTTGCAGAAACTTCTGGAGATATTCCAAATAAAGGTATTGATGCTAAAATAGTATATAATGCAATTACTAATAATGTATTATATACTCTCTCTCTTAAAGATAATAGTTTTTTTGGTTCCTCAACAGTTGGTAAGTATGAGATTATTTTATCTATTATACTCATAAATAAAACTAATTAAAAACATTTTTAAATTATTAATCAGCTTTTTCTCCAGAAAAAGTTTCTTGCCTTTTACTAGTTCCTCCAAGATCTATTGGTAACTGTGAGAATATTGAAACAGAATATGGGGAATATCTTGTATATTGGATATATTCTGGAATAACTTGTGTTCCTCCATATGGTAATGATGTGTTAAATTGATATGGAATATTTCCATATATATCATAAGGTCCAGCACCTGCTAATAAATTAGAATATTCGTTTCCATATATTGTATAGAATTTATTAGCATAATATCCACCAGGTTCATGTACAATTGTTACTTTTTTATTCTCCAATATATCTCTAAGCTTTTCTAATTCTGATGCAATTACGTCATCCCATCCCATTCCTAATGGTAAATGAGTATCTTCTCCAGCTTGTGTTTCATGGACATGTAAATGTCTAATTTCTGGTTTAATTTCCTCAACCCATTTTAATATATCATCCTTTTTATATCCATATTTTTCAAACATTTTTACATGTCCTACATCTAATGTAGCCCCTATTCTTTCTTTAACAAAATTATCTACACTACCATATTTTTTCTCAATTTCCTTTTTCAAATCTTGATATTCTTCTATTACTTTTTTTACCTCTTCCCTTATATTATTTAATAATTTCTTCCATATATCTGGTCTTGTAGCAGGTGCTCCAGGATATGATTCTTCAATATTTATATAACTTAAATACTTATCAAAATCTTTATACCAATCGTTTGGATTTTTACTTATTTCCCTTTCAATTAGCATTCTAACTCCTTTAGCTATTACTTCTGGAGCTGTTTTTATTGCAACTTCTTGATATGGTTTTACAATTGGAATTGGAAATTCTGAAAATACTGTATTTTTTAGTTGGGATAATAAATAATCTGTATATGTAATAGAAGAATTTATATCATTTACAAAATCAAGCATTTTATTCATAAAATAATTTCTATATGATGGGCTACTATTATTCTGTACAATTTCTTTAGCAAATTTTGATATTTCATTTTCATAATTTTCTATTATCTTCAAATTATTTTCAAAACGTTCTTTATAAAAAGATATTTTTCTATTTGCAGCATCCCTTAATTTTGGATCTGCAATATCATTTATATTATTCTCTATTGCGTCAATATATTCTTTTACTTTTTCTAAAAATAATCTATATCTTTTTAGATTGTATAAAAATTCTCCTATTTTTTCCTGATCTGTAACACTATATCCAAAAGAAGTTATTAATTGGTAGTTATCTAATAAATATTTTTTTATTCTGTAAAAATCTCTATCAATATCATTAAATATATTCATCCAAACCTTTTCATTTTCTTTATAAATTTCGTCAACAGCAGAAACAGGTTCTTTTGCCCTTTCTACAGCACCAGATAAATATTTTCCAGGCATAACAAACCCTATATATTCATAATTTCCGTTTAAATGGATGTATGCAGCTTCCTGTTTTGCAAAAGCCCATGATGGTACATTTTTTTCTAATGTTTCCATATCAATATTATTACTAGTTAATATATTATATTGTTCTGATGTTATATATCCTAATCTATATAATTTTTCTGCAAAAGATTTTCTGAATTCATAATTATTTAATAGTTCTTTTTTTAGGTTCTCTTCAAAATCTTTATCCCATTCTGTTAATGTAAGATCTCCGGCATGCATATTTACTTTAATTGGTTCTCCATAAATTTTTGACATTATTTCTGCGCTCTCCAATATTGTTGATGTTTTATAGGCCATTTGTTTTATATTATCCTCTCTTATATTTCCTCTTTCATCTGTTGCAGGTAATTGGAAATCTCTTTCTGGAGCATGAATTGTAACTTCAACATTATTTATTTTTGCATTTCTTGCAATTTCTTCAAATATTTGTCTTGGTATATTTGACCATTGCCCAGAAAAAGAAAATGTTTGTATTTCTACTCCAGGATATCCTGAAGATATCTTTGATAAATATTCTTGTAATTGATTTACGTTTTTAGGACTTGTACTAGTAGATATTCTTCTATTATACAATTCCTTTGGATATTTTTTCTCTTCATTTTCATTAAGATGTTTCTTATCTTCTTCATTCATTTATATATAATGGTATCTCTGAATTTAATAGTTTAACATATTGAATGTCTTTTTAAATATCATATATATTTTCCATGCAGTATCTATTGTTTTTTCTTTTGTTTCTTCGATTATTGGCTTTTTTTCTTCTTCAATAACTTTCTTTTTTACATTTTTTTCAATATTGCTAATATCTTTACCAAAAGTTGATATAATTTTAAGTAACCATATTATAATATTTCCCAGGAATGGAAATATTAATGAAATACTGGATCCCTTCTTTTCTTCTTTCTTTTCCTCCTTATCTTCACCCTTTATATTTGTATTTTCTTCTTTTTTCTCACTTTCTAAATATTTTTTTATCCAAGTAATACTTGATAGTGCTCTCTTTATTCTTTCATCTTTTTCCAATTCTTCTACAAGTTCTTTTGTCCATTTTATTTTATAAGGATCATTTTTTATTTCTTCAGGTTTTGTATTGGATTTTTCAGCAACTATTTTTAATAAATTTTCATCATTTTTTATTATATCATATAAAAAAGTTTCTAAAATTAAATCAGACATACTTTTTATATAGTCATCTGTTAATCCAGTTATATATGTTAAATCTTCACTTTCCTGATTTATTATTATTGACTCATATTCTTCTTTTTCAACTAAATAAGCTCTGAGTGTTATATCTACCCTTCCTAAAAATGAGTACATCCTTGTATATGTATCAAATCTTCCAGTTCCAACAATAGTAGGTATTGCCCTTGCCGTCATATCAATTTCATATAATGGTATATAAGATTTTTCTACTTCTTTTCCTTCCTTTTCATCGTAATCCTTTACTTTTATCTCATTTTGATTTGCTATTAATGATATATTTATAATTGCTGTTTCAAATGCATTTACAACATCTACAGGTTGATCAGGATTTTGTAATAATTTTCTTGCAAATTTAAAATATGGTTTTGCAAATTCAACATAATATAATAATGAACTTAATTCATGTTTTAAATAAGATTTTAATAAAATGATTCTATCATATAAAACTTTTTTATTATTTTCAAGCCAGCTATAAAATTCTATTAACCTACTATTTAATAAATTATATATTCTTCTATTTATTATTCCATTATTAAGTAATTCATTTAAATCTCTTGGGACAGTATTTTCTGGATTATTAAATAATTTATTGTATAATTCTTCTCCTATTAATTTTTTATTCTTAAATTTTTCCAGTTCGGATTTTATATCTGCTAGAAAAAATAAATCTACAATACTTGGAAATCTTGATGCCTGTAAATTCCTTAAAGAACCTGCACCCCTTGTAGAATCAACATAAGATAACCATCTATCTTTTAATTCTGTATAACTTGCAAGTGCTTCATCAGAATTTTGTGATAATAAATTTTCATATAAAACATATATTGAATATAGTTGTTTATATTCATTTAAAATAGAAATAATTGTTCTTGTTAATGTATTAATTAATTCTGCTAATGATCTTGCATTATTTAATACATTTGCTAATCTTTGACCCATTTCTCCAAAAAATACAGATCCAACAGATGATGTAAAATCATCAGATAATTTATTAATATTCATTTTTAAACTATCCCTAATAAAATCTACAAGCCAAAAATATATTTGTTCCATTCTTATATTTGGGTTATCTAATATAAGTTTTATTTCTAATAATTTATGTTTATTATCTTCAATCTTTTCATTTCTTAAATCATCAATTTTTATGTTTTGCATATATTCATTTAAAATATATTGAAAAATAAAAATTTTAATATGTTAGAAGATACTTATATCTAATGAAAATGAATTTAATAATATTACCAAGTAAGGGATTTGATGAAGATGACCTTTTTAACTTCTTAGATATATTGGATGGTAGAACATATATTGCTATAAAAAATAGAAAAATTGGAATAGGAAAATATAAAAGTAAAGTATTACCAGATTTTGATGTACATGAAATATTTTTAATGAAAGAAAATCACTTTGATAGATTAATATATATTTCTGATGAGGGATATAAAGAATTTTTGGATGTAGAATATCAAGCAATATTTACAAGGTTTATAGATTCATATAGGACAGTTATATTATCTTCTTTATCTCAGATAGCATTTTTAAAATCTGGTTTATTGGCTGGAAGAACAATAACATATAATTATGATGAATATCCTCAATATTTAAAATATTTTCCAGATTATGGGGTAAAATTAGTAACAAATGCAGATTATGTAGTGGATAGAAATTTAATAACTGTAAAGGGAAGGGATTCTATATATACTTTAGGAGAAAAATTAAAAGAAATAGAAGAAGAATTAAAAAGAATTACTATATAAATTATATTTATTTAATTCTTTATTAATATAATAAAATCCAATAAATGATAATATTAATAATAATGGAAATATTGATCCTATTATAGATATTTTAAAATATTTGTTTATATTTTGGTTTCTTAAGTAAATAACAATATTGTATAATTTCTTTAATATTAAATAATTTGATATTCCAATAATTATTAATCCAGGATATGTAATAAAAATAGATATAAGTATTCCTATATATATCATTGAAAATAAATTATTTGGATAATATTCTTTATTTATTATTTTTTCAATTGCTCTAAATACTTTCTTTAAGTATTCTATAGATATAAAGTATGAAATTATGGAAATAATAATTAATATAATCAAAATTGCTCCTAGATTAATTAAATTAAGAGAAATATATAATATGGATAAGGATTGAGATGGACTAAGTATTAATGTAAATGGACTTATAGTAGTATTATGCGTAGATAAAAAAGAAAGAATTATAAACAATAAATATGATGAAAAACCAAAAATACTAGATATATATGTAATTTTTGAATAAATATTTAGGTTATTTAAGAATTCTAATAAATTTTCATTCATTTTATATTTTTCAATTTAAATTTTTATAAACGCCGCGGGTGGGATTTGAACCCACGCCCCCTTTCGGGGATATGGTCTCGAGCCATACCCCTTAGTCCGCTCGGGCACCGCGGCATATTTATATAATTAATTTTAATATTTGATAAATGAATGAATATAAAGATATTATAAATATATATGATGTAAATATAAAGGAAGAAAAAGATTATGAAAGATTAATAAAGTTATTTGGTGTTAAAGAAATTGATGATGTTATATTAAATAATTTAAAATATCTAACTGGTGATTTACATGTTTTGTTAAGGAGAAAATTTTTCTATGCGCATAGAGATTTTGATTTATTGTTAAATAAATATATTGAGGGAAAAAGGTTTTTTCTATATACTGGAAGGGCGCCTTCTAAAGGTAAGATGCATATTGGTCATTTAATTCCATTTCTATTAACTAAATGGTTTCAAGAAAAATTTAATGTAAATGTATATATACAAATACCTGATGAAGAAAAATATTGGGAAAAGAAAGCAGATAATTATGAAGAAATAAGAGAATATGCGTTGGAAGATGCAAAAACAATAGCATCTTTAGGATTTGACCCTGATAAAACATTCATATTTATAGATTCAGAATATATAAAAAACATGTATAAAGCTGCAATTTATGTTGCAAGGGAAATAAATTTAAATACTGCAAAATCTGTTTTTGGATTTGATGATAGTTCAGCAATTGGTTTGCCATTTTATATTGCATTGCAAATTGTTCCAACATTCTTTGAAAGAAGTATTCCATTAATTCCATGTGGAATTGATCAAGATCCATATTTTAGATTACAAAGAGATATTGCAGAAAAATTTGGATATTATAAAGCTTCTACAATTTTATCAAAATTTGTATGGGGATTGCAGGGTCCATATACAAAAATGAGTGCCTCGGATCCAAAATCTGCTATATTTATTGATGATGATTATGATACAATAAAATATAAAATATTTAAATATGCATTTTCTGGTGGAAGAAGTACATTGGAAGAACATAGAAAATATGGGGGAAATCCTGATATTGATGTTTCATATTTTTGGTTATCCGTATTATTTGAAGAAGATGATAATAAATTAAAGGAAATAAGAGAGAAATATATAATGGGGGAATTAACAACAGGAGAATTGAAAGAATATACTGTTAATAAAATATGGGAATTTTTAAGTAAAATACAAGAAAGAAGAAAGAATATTAATATTGATAAGTTTATGTATGATGGAAAGTTAGCAAGGGAAATGTGGGAATGGGAGTTTAGAATATAAATGAAAATAAAAGAAAAACCTGAGGATTTTATTGTTAAAGAAATAATTGATTTGGATAAAAAGAAAGAGGGGGAAACATTTAGATATTTTTTAATGAGAAAAAGAAATATAAATACAATAAATGCAATTAAAATAATTGCAAGGAAATTACATATTTCAAAAAGAAAAATATATTTTGCAGGAGAAAAAGATAAAAATACATTATCAGAACAATATATTGCTATAAGAAATTTTAATGATTTTAAAGATGAATATAATTTTGGGAATGTACATTTAAAATATGTAGGATCATATGATGAACCATTAAAGATTTCTGATATAAAATATAACTATTTTAGAATAACTATAAGAGAATTAAGCAATGAAGAAATTAATATATTCAATAAAAATATAGAAATATTTGATAAATATTATTTCAATTATTTTGATGATCAAAGATTTGGAAATAGAGGAAATAATTATATAATTGGGAAATATATAATTAAAAGAGATTATGAAAATGCAATAAAAATATTTTTAACAGATTATGAAAATGAAAAAGGAGAGGATGCAATAAAGGCAAGAAAATTTTTATATGAAAATTGGGGTAAATTTAAAGAAGCATTGAGAATATTTCCAAATTATTTAGATGTTGAAAGATCATTATTAAATTATTTATCAAGAGAAGAAAATTATAAAAGGGCATTAAAATATATACCAAAGAGATTATTAAAGATGTTTGTTCATTCATATCAATCATACTTGTGGAATAAATTATTATCTAATTATATAAAAAATAATTATGGAGAAAATTATTTTATAGAAACAAAAATTGGAAGATTTTATATAATTAAGGATAAAAAAGAAATTGAAAAATTAAAGGATATAAAGTTTCCACTAATTGGATATGATATAAAGGATAAGAATATATATAAAGATATATTAAGAAAAGAAGGAATAAATTATGAAGAACTAAAATTTGATGACAAACCATCTTTAACATTATTATCAACAGAAAGAAATATTCTATCAGAAATAAGAAATCTTGAATATAATATAAAGGATAATATTATAACAATTTCTTTTATCTTGGATAAAGGTTCTTTTGCCACAATGTATATAAAACATTTGTTCTCAAAATAAAGGAATGATAGAAAAGGAATATATAGAAAATTTAAAAGAAAAATTTAGAGAATTTGAAGATAAAAAAGATAAAATAATTGGAGTAGGAGTAAAATTAAATAGAACATCAAAGTCAATAATATATTCAGTAATAAGAGGTGATATAAAATCCGCAAATGAATATATGATTGAAATGGATAAGTATAAAGAAGAAATGGACAAAATTATAAGAGAAGAACCTAGATTATATAATAATGCCATGATAAGTTATCAAGAATATGCAGAAGCAAAAATATTCTATAATTTTATATTAAATAATAGAATACCAAAAAATGATGAATTAAATGTTGATGAGTATTCATATATTATGGGGTTGATGGATTTTGTTGGAGAACTATATAGAAAATCAATAGAGGAAATGCTAAAGAATAATTTAGAGTTTGCTGAGAGAGCTAGGGAAATTATATATGAAATATATCAAAACATGTTATATATGGAATTTAAAAATTATGATATAAGAAGAAAGGTAGATTATGTTGGTGATATATATAATCTATTAACTGATAAAATATTTATGAGAAAAGTTTCTAGAGAATAAAAGATATATTATATAATATTAGGACTAATAATATTATAGATATAGATGTAGTAATCACTCTCGATTCTTTTTTATCTAAGAATATTTCTAATATAGATTCTAATGTTTTTCCTCCATCTAATGGATATATTGGTATCATATTACCAATTCCAAGTCCAACATTTATTACAAATAACCAAAATAATAATGATTCAAAAAAATCAGTTCCAGGAATTTTATAATTATATTCTTGTTCAGTTACAATTCCTATAAATGGTTTACCATCTTTATCAGTTAACTTAATACTAAATAATCCTGCACTTGTATTCAATAAAATATATTCACCAGGTTTTGTATTATTTAAAGCATTTTCAATTTGATTTAAGTATAATATTTGATTTTCATTGATAGAATATAAAATTGTATTATTTGGGATAACATTATATGCATATGTATTTGGGAGAGTATATAATATTTTTACATATGGTGTTGCTAAATTAAATATAGAAATTATATATAGAGAAAATAGAAATAGTAGTAGAAATATTAATCCAGCAATTATATTTATAGCAGCACCTGCACTATATATTTTTATCTGTTCTTTTTTATTCAATTTCTCAATTTCTCTCTCATCAGGTTCAACAAAAGCACCTATTAATGGTCCCAAATAAAAGAATCCCCAAGATTTTAAATCTAAATTATTTTTATATACTAAAACACCATGTGAGAATTCATGTATAAATGCCGCTATGAAGATTGCAATTATTGTTTGTACTATAGGTAATGTTATAGGACCATATGATATACCAGGTAATGCTGGAGCATATGTTGGAGTTTTTGTTAAAATTCCAAAAAATAAGAAGAAAACAGCTAATGCTATTAATATAGGGCCTAAAATTAATGATGATATGGATAAAAACTTTGAAAATTTTGAATTAGATATTTTTTTCATTATTTCTACTAATTTTTTTGTCCTAAACATTCCATAAATAAATTTATAATCAGTATTTTCTTTTTTAAAAATTTTTAGAAATATAAATATTATATTGATAGCTAAAAAAATTATTAATATGCTAAAAATACTGCTGTTTGATATATATAGATTGTAACTCATTTATTTAGCTGTTTTTCCAGCAACCAATGTAATTTCTGATTTCTTTGGTCTTAATGCTGTTGATTTACATTTTCTACATCTAACAAGACCTGCTCTTACTTTTTCAGGATTTGCCCTAATCCTGGCTCCACATTTTCTGCATATAAATATCCTATCGAATTTTCTTGCTTTAATCTCTGGTAATAAGTTTGAAGCCATTATAGAAATAGATTATCAATAATATTTATAATAATTTGTATTCTGCCATATTTATATATAAGGGACCATCAGGTCTTAATATACTTTGCTTTATATAAAATCTATCTATTAAAATATCATCAGATATATATTTAGATAATTTTTCAATTGATTCTTTAAATTCTTTTTTATTTATTATTTCTTTTATTCTATATAATGTAATATGTGGAGAAAAATTATAGTCTTTATCAATTTTTATTTTATATAGTTGTTCATCTATTAAATTATGTAAATTAATTATATCTTCATATCCTTCATATATACCTATCCAAACTACTCTATCTCCAAATGTTCCAATATTACCAATTTTTATACTAAATTTATTATATTTTACATTATTTAATTCTTCTTTTATTTTTTCAAATATATTTGGTTGTACATCTCCAATAAATTTTAATGTTATATGAAAATTTTCTCTTTCAACAGGTTTCCCATATATACCTCTTAAACCCTTTTTGATTTTCTCTATTTCATCTTTTATCTTTTCTGGTAGATCTATTGCTATAAATATCCTCATAAGAGAATTATTGCAAAAAATATAATATAAGTTATATAGGATAGATATTCTTGCAATTTTCTATTTTTTCTATTATTTAAAATTGGTATAACAAATTTATAGTTTGATAATGGATATAATGGGGTAATTCCAGATACTGTTAATGAATCCTCAATAATATGTAATAAAAATGCTAAAGAAAATAAATAAAATATTTTCATTATAAAAAATCCTAAAAGAAAAAATATTATTATTGGGAATATAGAATGAGTAAAACCTCTGTGTTTAAATAATTTCAGTAAAAATAAAATAAATAAATAATATGGATATAATAGATATTTTAAAATTTTTGATTTTTTAATAATCTCATATTGTTTATTTGCCCAGTTATAAATTTTATAATCATAATCTGGTATTATGCAAATAAGCCCAACTATTATTGATATAATTATTGAAGATATTTTATCAAAATCAAATATATAGAAAAATATAAGATATGTTATAAATGATGATAATGCTTGATGAAGTCTAATTATCATAATTTTTATCAATATCTAAAAAATATTAAACTATATGGGTGATACAGATTATGATAAAATAATTAACAATTTACTGGGACTTGAAAAATATAATGAAGTTTTATTTGGTTTTAAAAAATATTTAGATAGCATAAAAGAAGATATAGATAAATTAAAATCCGAAATTGAAAATAACAAGGCAGAAAATAAAAGAATTGAAGATAGATTGAATTTGTTAGAAGATAAATATAATAATATTTCAAATGATATAAAAAACATATATAATTTATTAGATGAGATAAATAAAAAGCTAAATGAAATAAATAAGAAATTAAATGAAGAATATATAAATGAAAAGATAGATAATTATAGATATAAATTATTATTGGAAAAATTAAAGGAATTAGATGGTATATAAATTAGTAATTGTAGTTAGAAAAGATTTGGATATTGGAAAAGGGAAATTATGTACCCAGGTAGCTCATGCTGCTGTTGAAGCTGTTTTAAATCAATTAGAAAAGGATAAAGATATAGTAGAAAAATGGAGGGAGGAAGGTGCAAAGAAAGTTGTTGTATATGTAAGGAATTTAGATGAATTAATGAATATATATAATCAATCTATATCTTTAGATTTAAATACTGTTTTAATAAAAGATGCGGGATTAACTCAATTAGAACCTGGAACTATTACTTGTATTGGTATAGGCCCAGATATAGAAGAAAAGATTAATAAAGTAACTGGTTCATTAAAATTATTATGAGTGAAGAATTAATGGATGTATGGAATGTAGAAATAAAAACATCTTTTGATGTAAATAATATAATTTATGAAAAGAAAGTTTTAATTACAATTAAAAATCATTCTCCTTATATTAGAAAATTTGAAGTAGGAACTAAATATATAAATATAAAAGACCAATATGAGGCATTAAAATTTAGAATTCGTTATAATTTAACTTCTCCAGTAGTAATATCTATAGATAAATATAGGAAAGAAACTATTGAGGTTCTTATACCAAAGGTAAATCATCATTTAGGAGACAATATTGTATTTTATGTAAAGAACCTTGATAAGAATGAAGAAAAGGAAATACAATACAATCTATAAAAATATAGCAAAAAGAAGAATTTTTGAATTATATAAATTAGCTTTAGAAAATATAGATAATATTGAGTTAGCTAGAAGATATATATTTATACTATGGAAGATAAAAAATAAAGCAAGAATAAAATTGCCAAAAGAATTGAGGAATAAATTTTGTAAAAAATGTTATACTCCTTGGGTTGTTGGAAAAACATTGCAGATAAGGGTAAGAAAAGGTAGAATTATATATAGATGCTTATATTGTAATAGGGTAAAGAGGTTTATAATAAGAAAGATTTAAAAAATATTTATTTTAAAAATAATCTTAGGGCGGCCAAAGTGGCCGGGAAACACCCGTACCCATTTCGAACACGGAAGTTAAGCCGGCCCACGTCCGTGCGAGTACTGGCGGTAGCTGGGAAAGCACGGAAGCCGCCCGACTAAATTTATAAAGATTTTTAAATGAATATTGAATTTTTATTGACTTACATTATTTAAATTCAAATATTATTGATAAAATAAATGAAGATTATATTAAGGAAGGATAAAAACTATTATTAAAACTTTATAAATTTTCAGTTTGCCCATCAATCATCACCATTCAGATCGTTGATCCATCATCATCTCTCTAGAAATATTATTTTTAAATCTATTTATAATTTAATCATAAAATGGTACAGAAGACTCATGTTAAGAATATCGGAATTGAAGGTATAAATCCACCTGAAAAAGTTTGTGATGATAAAAAGTGTCCATGGCATGGGGAAATAAGAATTAGAGGATTCTTATTTGAAGGAAAAGTTGAGAGAGTTAGAAGAAGAATTGCTTTAGTAACCTTTTATAGATACTATTATATTCCAAAATATGAAAGATATATGATAAGAAGATCAAAAATTAAAGCTCATGTTCCAAAATGTTTAGATATAAAGGAAGGAGATGAAGTTATTATTGGAGAAACAAGGCCAATATCAAAGACAATTCACTTTGTTGTAATTAGTAAAAAATGAAGCCAATTAGTGCTAGAGTAACTAAGGGAATTACTGTTGGTACAATTTTAAAGGTTGCAGATAATTCAAAGGCAAAACTAGCAAAAGTAATTTCTGTAATTGGATATAAGGGTATAAAGAGAAGATATGCTAGAGCTGGAGTTGCTGATATGGTTTCTGTATCAATAATAGATGGAGATTTATCATTAGTTGGAAAGGTTATGAAAGCAGTTATAATTAGACAGAGAAAAGAATATAGAAGGAAGGATGGTACAAGGATAAAGTTTGAAGATAATGCATGTGTAATTATAAAAGATGAAAAAACTGGAACACCAGCAGGTACAGTTATTAGAGGACCTGTAGCAAGAGAGGTTGTTGAAAGATGGCCAGAAATTGGAAAAATTGCAAGTATAGTTGTATAAGATGGTTCTAAAGATAAAAAATATTGATTATAAAGATTGGAGTTCATCTTGGAAATCTTCTAAAAGTTCTAGAAAACAGAGAAAATATATAATAAATGCTCCTTTGCATATTAGGGGTAAGATAATTTCTTCAATGTTATCAAAGGATATAAAAAAATTAATCAATATAAATTCTTTACCCTTAAGGGTTGGAGATTATGTTAAAGTTTTAAGAGGTAAATATAGAAATACTGAAGGATTTGTAATATATATAGATAGAAAAAGATATAAGGTATATGTAGATAATGTCAAATTTACAAATAAGGCAAATAAAGAAGTGTATAGACCTCTTCATAGTTCAAAATTATTAATATTAAGATTGAATTTAAAGGATAAAAAGAGAATAGAAATTATAAAAAGAAAAATGAAGACAAAAAATATTGAAGAAAGTAAAATAGAAGAATTAATAAATCAATTATTGAATAATTTCTCAATAAAGGAAGATGAACTGGCAAAAGTAATGGAATTGAACAAAAAATTTAAATAGGAAAATATTTTAAAAATAGTTATTAAAAAATAATAAAATGGCTCATGTTTCCAATAAAAGGCATTTAAGAAATATTACAATACCAAAAACATGGCCAATAAGTAGAAAGAAATATTATTGGATTATTAGGCCAGCAACAAATGGATATAAGTTTGAATATGGTATGCCAATATTATTATGGTTAAGAGATTATTTGAATATTGTAAAAAATAAGAGAGAAGCAAAATATTTACTAAGAAATGAAAAAGTTTTGGTGAATAATAAGAAAATAAAAGATCTAAGATATAATGTTGGATTGTTTGATGTTATATCAATTAAGGATTTAAATAAAAATTATAGGGTTGTTATGTCTGATAATTTAAAATTAAGATTAATTGAAATTCCAGAACAGGAAAAAGATTTGAAAATAATAAAAATTGTAAGGAAGAATCTTGTTAAGGGAGGAAAAATACAGGTTACTGGAATTGATGGAAGGAATTTTATAATTGATGATAAAAATATAAAAACAGGAGATAGTATTTTATTTAATACAAAAGAAAATAAAATAGAAAAGATAATAAAAATGAATAAGGGAAGTTTAATATACATATTCTATGGGGCAAAAGTAAGTACAATTGGAAAATTAGAGAATATAAAAATACTTAAAAAACCATTTGGACATACAAGATTTATAGAATATATAAATATAGATAATAATAAAAAAGAGGAAACAATATTTGATTATTCGATTGTAATAGGCGAAGAAAAACCTTTAATTACTGTAAGATGAACTCAAATAAAAATAATATAATGAGAAGAATTGTTATCGATAAATTAACAATAAATATTGGAGTAGGTAAACCTGGTGAACCTTTAGAGAAGGCAGAAAAACTATTAAAAAAGATGTTTCCTGACCTTAAACCTGTTAGAACGAAAGCAAAGAAAAGAGTACAGGCCTGGGGAATTAGACCAGGATTGGAAATTGGAGTTAAATTAACAATAAGGGGTAAGAGAGCTAAAGAAACATTAAAATGGTTATTAAAAGCAGTAAATAATACATTAAAGGAATCCCAATTTGATAAATATGGAAACTTTGGGTTTGGAATAAAAGAATATGTATGGATACCCGGTATGAAATATGATCCATCAATTGGTATATATGGTATGGATGTTATAGTAACTGTTAGGAGACCTGGATATAGAGTAATGTATAGAAGAATTAAAAGATCAAGAATACCTGAAAGACATAGGACTACAAAAGAAGAGGTTATAGAATATTTAAAAAATAATTTTGGTGTAAATATTGTAAAAGAATAATTTTTAATATTTTTTATAATATAAAGATAAGATGAGACTTCCAATTATGATAGATTATGTAGAAATACCAAATGGTGTAAGTATATCAATAGAAGATGGAAAAATACATATAAAGGGACCTAAAGGGGAAAAATATAGAAATATAAATAACAGAAATATTATAGTTGAAATAAAAGAAAATAAAATAATATTCAAGGCATATTTTCCTTCAAAGAAAATAATTAGAGATATGAATACAATGGTTGCACATATAAAAAATGATATTGAAGGGGTAACAAAAGGATTTGTATATAAATTAAGGGGTGTTTCAATACACTTCCCATTGAAATTAAAATTGCAAAATAATAAATTAATAATTGAAAATTATATGGGTGGAAGGGATATAAAAGAAATAGAAATACCTCAAGGAGTAAAAGCAACATTAAATGAAAATGAAATCACATTAGAGGGACATGATATAGAATTATTAGGAAATCTTGCAGGATTAATAGAAAATTCAGTAAAACCAAGAGAAAAGGATTTAAGAAAGTTCCAGGATGGAATTTATATTATCCAAAAACCATGATGGATAAATTATTAAAATTAAGGAAAGTAATTAAGAGGAAAAAACCAGATTATCTTAGGTTTCAATGGTGGAAAGTAATAAAATTGAGAAATAGGAAAGAATCATGGAGAAGACCAAGGGGTATACATAATAAGATAAGAAGGAAATTAAAAAGTAGAGTTTCTATGGTAGAAGTTGGATATGGTTCTCCAAGAGAAGTAAAGGGATTATTGCCAAATGGTAAGAGACCTGTATTGGTGCATAATTTAGAAGAATTAGAAAAAATAGATAAGGAAAAAGAATGCGCAATAATTGCTTCTAATGTTGGAAAAAGAAAAAGAGAACAAATAATAAATAGGGCAAAGGAATTAAATATAGAAATTTTTAATATCTAATATTTATATAATTTGAAGTAATCTAGTACAAAATTTTTTATCTTTTCAGAATCTTCATATAAATCCCTTCCAGACATCTCTATTAATTTCTTTTTTCCTCTAACTTTTTCTAGATTAGATTTTAAAGAATCTAATACTTTTGAAAATCCTAAACGTAATAAAATTTTTTCAGTTCTACTAGCCTTGCTTATATCAAAATTGCTGAATTCTTCTACATTATGTGAGCTTTCTATACTTATATCTAAATCACCAATAGATGTATTTATATTATAAGCATTAATAATTATTGTTAATTCAACTTTCCAATCAATCTTTGGTTCTTCTTTCCAATAATTTTTATAAGCTTCCCATTTAGCTTCTATAAATAATAATCCTTCTGGAGTTAATCTATGAAAATAATATTTTTCATATCTATCTTTTTTAAATATTCCTTCCCATTTATTATTTTCAAGGAATTTTTTGAATTTTTCATAAAAATCCTGTGGAATAAATTTTATTTTTGACCTTACCCTTGTTTTGTATACTGTTTCCCAGGTCATAGCTTAAATGATGCTGTAAAGTCCTTTGCTAAATTTAGAAAATCATCTGCAATTTTTCCAACATTTTTCTTATGATCTTTTAATTCACTCTCATATAAATACTTTTCAAATAATCCTCTAAGAAATATAGTAAATGGTTTATCTCCAAAATATTTTTGATAATCAGTTATTAAATCTCCATTTATTTTTATATTTAGATTTTCTGCATATTGTTTCATATTATCCAATAATTTTAAACTATCTATTGTAATATATATATCATAACTATATGTTACATAATCAGTTATTTTCTTTTCTGTGTGCCATTCTAAATTTATAGATCTAGATCCATCATCTTTTACTTTTTCTTCATGTTTATTTTCAAAAAAGTCAAATCCTTTATTATCCCAATATTCTTTCATTGATTTATAGAACCTTTGAAAGTCAATCAATCCTGTATATGAGAATGTTTTACCATCAACAACCCTTTCCTTTGGTGGCATAATAAATAAGAAAACTTTAATAATTAAAAGTTAAACTTTTTATAATGTATAAGGCAATATCTTTTTTGCATAGGTTAAGGGAGAAAAAAGATTCAATTATAATTGTGGAAGGTAAAAAAGATAAGGAAGTATTAAAAGAATTTGGATTTAATAATGTATATACAATATATGAATTAAGAAGGGATGATGGATTATTTTTAAATTATAGAGAGGCAATTATATTAACAGATAATGATAATAAAGGAAGAATATTATACAAATATGTAAGAAATTTATTAGAATCTGATGGAATAATTATAAATGATATTGAAAGAAGAAAATTCTTTAGATATTTTAGAGTAAGAGAAGTTGAAGATTTAAGAAAACATATTGATGAGATAAAATTCTATATTAATTATTTTGAGAATCCTGAGAAGATTTTATATTTTTAATTTTTTTAATTGGATATGATAAAGGATTTTTAATTAATGAACAAATATTATCTGGTGTGCATACTCCAATATCTTTATAATATATTTCATTATTGCAATTTGGAGTTAAATATTTTTTATTATTTTTATATAATTTCTTATGCCATTCTAATTGATATTCTATATATCTATCCTTTAAAGGATCTTGTAAATTTTCATTCCATTCTTTTATATATCTTTCAATTTTATCCCAATCCCATCCAATATTTGCAAAGAAATTTATTAATATAAATAAAGATCTTTTTCTTCCATCATCCATTTCTTTATTATTTAATATATTTTTTATACATGGAGGAAATAAATCTTCATTTATTTCTATTTTTCTTTTCTTTATTTCTTCTACATCTTTCTTTGTCTCTTCAATCCCTTCTTGGTTTTTATAATTTTCTGCTAACTGACTAAATTTTATTGCTTCAAATTCATTTTTTATTTTCCATAATAATGAATCATTAATTAATTTTTTTAATTCTTTAGATTCTTTTCTTTCCAAATCTTCAGTTAAATATGGTATACCTTCATATGAATAATTATTTATATTAGAATCTTCAGGATTTAATTTTTCTATATAATTTTCTTTTATTGGTATAGATAAATTTCCTGTTTTTTCATTTATTGAATATAAACATCTAATTAAATGTCTTGATGATATTAATATTGTATCTATTTCAATTATATCATATGGATTGAATTTTTCTATATCATTTACTCCATAATTTTTTAATTCCTCTTCACTAAATTTTAATAATACTATTTTCTTTAATTTCTCTTCTATTTCTTTTGATATATATAATGCTAATATTCTTGCAAGATCTGGAAATAATTTCCTTGTTTCTTCTTCTACAAAATTATCCTTTTTATATATATTTATTGTTTCAGGAAATATTTCCCATGGGATTGCTATATGAAATCCTTTTCCTCCAGAATATTTTATATATATTGGTTTAATATTTTTTTCTTTTAAATAATCAAAGATAATTCTTGCAGTAACTTTTGATAAATCTAAAGATTTTGCATCAATATCTATTATAAAATCCCATCCCAATCTATATTCATTTAAATCTTTTTTTGAAACCTTTTCACTTAAGATATTTAAATCAATCCATCTTTCAATTGATATATGAAATGAAATAGCACCCTTTTTAATATAATTTATTATATCATCTTCTGTTTCTATTTTTGATGGTCTATGTCCAAAACTATTATTTGATAATAAATATCCAACTTCTCTATTTTGTGAAATTTTTACCATATCTTCCAAAATCTCTCTATTATTTTGATAGAATTTAATTAAATTATTTAACATTATACTCATAATAATTTTTTATTGCAAAAAAATAAAAATTACAAAGATTTATAAAAATTTATAAAATCAATCTAATAATGTTTTATGAAGTCCAAATATACGATGTAGTAAGAGTACCGCCAAATGAAATAACAGATAATGTAAATGAAATGATAGAAAAGATATTATTAAATAATTATGTTGGAATGGGTGGGAAAGAATATGGAATAATTGTAACAATAAAATCTATAGATGAAATATCTGAAGGTATAATGGTTTTTGAAGATGGAGGTGTATATTATAAAGTAAAATTTACTGCAATTTCATATTTACCAATTATTTCTGAACTAACATATGGATTTGTATCATCTATAACTGAATTTGGAGCATTTATAAATATAGGACCTATAGATGCATTGGTTCATATTTCTCAAATAATGGATGACGAAGTATCTGTTTCTGGAAGAGAAGCTTTAATTGGAAAAAATAGTAGAAAAGTATTAAAAGTAAATGATATGGTAAAAGCAAGAATAATTACAATAAGTTATAAAGGTGTATCAAATGTAAGGATTGCGATGACAATGAAGCAACCAGGATTGGGAAAATTGGAATGGCTTGAACAAAAGAAAAAATCTAGTAAATAATGGCATATAGAAAGCCAAAAAGAAAAATATGTAGAAATTGTAAAGCAATAATTGATAAAGATGTAGATAGATGCCCATATTGTGGTTCTACAGATTTATCTGAAGATTATTCTGGATTTATTATAATTGTAAATCAAAATAATTCTGAATTCTCTAAAAGATTAAATTTAAAAGAAGGTAAGTGGGCAATAAGGGTATTATAAGATGGATATAAATAAATTAATAAGAAAATGGGTTTTATATAATAAATATAAGTATGGAAATGTAGATTTAAATTCTGTTGTATCAAAAATAGTATATGAAAATCCAGATATAAAGAAGAATATAAAAGAAGTAATTCCAAAAGTTAAAGAAGAAATAAATAACTTGATTAATATATCTAGAGAAGAAGCTTATAATATATTATTAAAAGAATATCCTGAATTATTAGAAGAAAAGAAAAAGGAAGAAAGAAAAGGATTACCAGAATTAAAGAATGTAATAGAAGGTAAAGTTAGGACTAGATTTGCTCCAAATCCTTCAGGATATTTACATATAGGTCATGCAAGAGCAATTATATTGAACTATGAATATGCAAAAATGTATAAAGGAAAATTTATATTAAGAATTGAAGATACAGATCCAAAGGTTAAAAAACCAGATCCAGATGTATATGATTCAATAAAAGAGGATGTTGAATGGTTAATAAATGATAAAGTAGATGAATTTTATATACAATCTGAAAGATTAGATATATATTATAAATATATAAAGGAATTAATTGAAAAAGGATTTGCATATGTAGATCTTTCTCCAAAAGAAATAATATCAAAATATAGAGCGGAGGGGATTCCTACAGAATATAGATTAAAGGAACCTGAATGGCATTTAGAACAATTCGAAAAAATGATAAATGGATATTATGATGAAGAAAAAGCAGTAATAAGGATTAAAACTGATCTAAATCATCCAAATCCATCTGTAAGGGATTGGATTGCATTTAGAATTGTTAATCCGAATAAAAATCCACATCCATATTTATTAAAAAAATATGGAGAAAATTATGTAGAAAAATATTGGTTATGGCCAACATATAATTTTTCTGTATCTATAGATGATCATTTAATGGGAATAACGCATGTTTTAAGAATGAAGGAACATGAAGTAAATGCATATAAACAAAAATATATTTATGAATATTTTGGATGGGAATTTCCTACAATAATAAATTATGGAGCATTATTAGTAAAGGATTTACCGTTGCATAAATCTGAAATAAGGAAATTAATAAAAGAAGGAAAAATATCTGGATGGGATGATCCATTTTTACCAACATTAAGAGGATTGAGAAGGAGGGGGATTGATAGAGAGGCAATAAGAAAATATATTTTAGAAATAGGTCCAAATCCTGTAGATGTAGTTATAGATTGGAACAAAATATATGCATATAATAGAGAAATATATGATAAAAAGGCTAAGAGGTTTTTTATAATAAGAAATCCTGTAAAGGTTATAATAAATGATTTATCATTAAATAAAGTAATAAAAGTTAAGAATCATCCTGAAGTAGATTTGGGATATAGGGAATTTATAATAAAATCTAATATAATTTATATAGATAAAAATGATATAAATAATAAATATTTAAGATTATTTGAAGGATTTAATATTGAAATAATAGATAAAAAGGATGATTATGTTATTGCCAAATATTTATCAGATAGTATAGAAGATGCAAAAAAATTAAATGCAAAAATTATTCAATGGATACCTGAAGAATATAAGATTAATATAAAAATATGGGAGAAAGATGGTATAATAGATGCAATTGCAGAAAAATATGTATTAGAATTAACAAAAGAGGGAGAAATAATTCATGGAATAAGATATGGATTCTTTAAGAGAGAAAAGGATTATTTAATATATATGCATAAATAATTTTTAAATGAAATTTATAATATATAAAGATGGTTAGTGAAGAAGAAATCGCATCAAAGTATGAGGAGTTTGAAAATTTAAGACAAGCATATTTATTAATAGAAAATAAAAGACAAAAAGTTTTACAAGATTTGGCTGAAACAGAAAATGCATTAAAAGAATTATCGAATTTACCAGATAATAAAAAGGTTTATTATATGATAGGGAATGTATTAATAGAAAAAGATAAAAAAGAATTAATAGATAAGTTAAATGAAGATAAAGAAATATTAAAGGTTGAAGCAGAAAAGTTAAAAAAGCAGTCTGAGATATATAAAGAAAAGTTAAATTCTTTAACGAAAGAATTAAACGATTTATTAAAAAGATCTAATTTACAATCTAAATAGATAATATCATAAAAGATAATCAAAAATAATAACCAAAGGCATAAAAATAGTAGGAAGAAATATATTTATATGGTATCTTTAGGGAACATATTTAAGTCAAAGAAGAAAGAAACTTCTGATCAGTATGTAGAGGTAATACCTACTCAGAAGGCTGAAGAGGTAAAGATTTATGTTAGGGTATTTAGGATAAAAGATCCATCAGAAGTTAAGGCTGTTGTAGATTCATTAAGGGAAAGAAATTATATAGTATTTGTAGATATATCAGGATTAAGTGCAGGTAAGGATCTTGTAGAAGTAAAGAGAGTTGTATCTAGAATAAAATCTGTTGTAGATGCAATTGGTGGAGATATAGCTGCTGTAAGTAAAGATTGGATTATTGCTACACCTCCATATGTAAGGATTTGGAGAGGACATCAAATGTCTGCAGTTGAAGAAGTAAAACAAGAAAGTTAATAATCTCAATATATTTTTGACAATCCCTTTTCATCTTCTATTATTATAGTTAATTCTCTTTTATTATTTAATACATCTTCTATATAGTTTATTTTTTCTATTAGTTTATTATATTTTTCTTTATCATCAGAATATAATATCTTAAAGCTTTCCAAATTATTTTTTACATTCATTAAAAAATCATCTATTGCTCTAATTTCAAATTTTGATTCAATACCTGGATTTATTTCTATTTCAATTTCTTTTAATATTATTTTTGCATAAGGAGATTTTAAAAGTAATTTTCTTGCCTTTTCTATATTATCTATTTTATATTCTATTTTTATATAACCTTTATCTTCCAATGGTATTATTTCAAATGTTTTATAATTGCAAGAATTACATTTAAATATATAAAGTAATGACTTACCTATTTCTGGAAAATCATATTCAATTGTTTTTATTTCAATATCCTTTGAATTACAAACTGGACAAGAATTTGTTAAGATTATCATATATTTTTAATAATCTAAATATTAAATTCATTTGAGCTCTTGCCTTTGATATATCTTTTTTATTAATTATTATACTATTATTTTCAATTTTTATTCCTTCTTGAGATTCTAAAAATTTTAATATATCTATTAGATCTTTATCTTCAATATTAATTATTATTTTCATATAGCTTTTATTTTCTTAATTGTATTTGGTCTTAATTTTACCAATATTTTTGATCCACAATATATACATTTAACCTTCTTTAATGCAGTTTCTCCATCTATTATTCTTTTACAATTTATACAAATATATTGTGTCATTGTATACTATAAGCTTTTCCAGCAAATTTTTTGCCACAATGTGTGCAATACCATATTCCATAAGATAATCTCTTTACTGATATATTATTACAAAATGGACATTTTAATTTTTTATTCTTATATTTTTTCTCAATCTCAATTAAATTTTCCCTTATTCCTTTTCCATATCTAGAACCGAATCTTGCAACAGGACCTAATAATTTAGTATGACTCATAATTTACATATATTTTAAAAATGTTTTATAAATATTGCATATTATGGTATCTGTAAGAGATGTAAATGGTCAAATGCTTGTAGAAAGATTAGCTAAATATTTATTTGAAAATTATAAAGATATAATAAAACCACCAAATTGGGCATTTTTTATTAAAACAGGACCAGATAAAGAGAGGAATCCTGATTTTCCAGCAGATGTAGATTATAATGGAGGACCCGGATGGTGGTATTATAGAGCAGCATCAATTTTAAGAAAAGTATATTTATATGGACCAATTGGTGTTTCTAGGTTAAGGAGAAAATATTCTGGATTAAGAAAAAGAGGAATGGAACCTGGAAAAGTTGTAAAGGGATATGGAAAATTAATAAGGGAAATATTACATCAATTGGAGAATGCAGGATTAGTTATGAAGGTAAATGAAGGAAAGAAAAAAGGAAGAGTTGTAACAAATAATGGAAGGAGTTTATTAGATAAATTAGCTAATGAAATATATAAAGAATTAAATAATGAAAATAAGAATTTGGTTGATTATATAAAATCTATTTCATGAGAGGTGTAAGTTTATGGATTGAATTTTTAATATATACTGCATTTGCCCTCTCTATATTATCTTTTGTATTATATTTTGTTCATTTAACAATTCAAAATCAACAGGACGAATTAAACTTAAAATATATTGTAAAATTATTGACAAATTTAAATTATCAAATAGAAACAATTGGATCTTGTTATTCATGTAATTATAAAGCTTATGATAATTTACCACCAAAAACAATTATATATATTTATCCTGGAGAAATAATGTGTATATATTATTCTACTATAAATTATTCTTTACAAGTTCCCCCATATATAAATTTAAATATAACTCAATTATCTGCATATAATTATGAATACAATTTTACTCTTAATACAATTCCATTTAATATAATAAATAATTCTAATCTTACAATTACAAACAATTTATGTCTATTATTAAATAAAAACCAATCAGGTTTATATATTAGTTTATGTTAAATACAAAAGAAATTAACATAATAACTATTAGAATTATTTACATTATAACAAAAACAAATCCAATCTGGTGGATTATATAAAATAAAGTTTTCATTACAGTATTTTAATATGCTCTGATTTACAATAAAAAACCCTTTAAAATAATAACAGCAATTTATATTATTTCCAGTACATTTTTGAATTGATAAATTATATGAAGATATACAAATGAAAGAGAAATTATAATTGATATATTTTGTATAATTCTGAAAATATATTGTATAATTAGATATATAATTATATCCAAAATTTTGATATGTATATATTATTTGATCTTCAAAATTTTTTCCTATTAAATTTGGATTAATATTCTTTATTGGAGAAAGATTATAATATGTAATAAAAGATAAGATAATAATAATCGCAATTGTTGCTAATAATATGTATTGAGATTTCATCCAAATATAATTAATATATATGGATTAAAATAATTTTGGCCTGCATATAAATATTCAAATATTGGTTCATAATTTTCTATATATGTTGAATTTACTTGTTTTCCAAAATAGCATATTGTAATATTATTATTTGTTAGATTTATTATTTCATATATATATAAATTATTATTACATGAAGAATTTAGATAAATTAAATTATTTGGATCAAAAGTATAAATATTGTAATTGTTATATTTGCTATAATAAGCATATAAAAAGAAAAATGTCAATAATATTATTGAAAATGCCAATTCTACCAATATTATCCAGCTTCTCATTTTATATATATTGTTAATTGATCTTTATATAATGTATTTACTATTGTTGTATTTAGTACATAAACATTAAAGCTTTCTGAATAGTTATAATTACTTGCATTATTCCCTGGATTTATAGTTCCATTAAATATTGTTATGTTTAAATTATTAAAATAAAAATATGCATTTTGATAATTTTTAGATAAATTAATTAAATTATTTAGATTTATTACATTTATTGGTTTAATATAATTTATTTCAATATATGGAACTTGAGTAGAAAATGCTAAATATAGTGCTGTCTGTTTATCTAAATATGGATTTGAATATAGATAGAAGTAATAATTTTGATAATTATAACTATCATTTAATGTTGCATTTAAGAAATAAAGATTATTGTAATTCGAAAAATTATATGGAGAAGCATAAGAAATATTTATTGTTGGATTATAATTTGTATATAATATTGAATCTAAGTATCTTGAACAAAAAGAATTTTCAAAATATCTTCTTAATATTATACCATTCTCATATTTATAATAAAGATATTTGTTATATAAATTGTTTAGATCAAATATTTTATTATAAATGTTTGTAGAATTCAAAATAAAACCATAATAGGGTTGCGAAGTGTTCCAAAATATCATATTATTTGAATTATAATATTTTTCTGTATTAAATATATACCAATAAGTATTAGAGAATATTATATCTTTTATTGATAGATTTGTAGAATTATATAGATATAATAAAGCTAGTGAATCATTATAAACATAGGGAGTTAAATTATAAGGCTCATATTCAGAAGTATAAAAAGAAAATCCAATTTTGATACGTGAATCGCAGTCTGTAGAATATGTTTCGGGAATAGAATAATATGAAATAGAATTGGGATAAGAATAAGTACCACTCATATTAGTTATAATTTTAGTTATAGTTTGTGTTATATAAGAAGAATATGCCAAGCCATTTTTGTAATTGTTATATATTGCGTAGTCAGATGAAAAGCTCGATAAAGATATATAACCTTTTCCTAAATCTTTATATTGAGAAAAATCATAAGTTAGATTCGGACCTATAATAAATTTATAATTATTAGTTAAATTTGGTTGATAAATAATTTTTATATTTGGTATTACATTATATGGAATTAAATTTATATAATATGCAAAAATATTTTGACCCAATATTTGTAATTTAGCTTTGTCATTATCATTATAGCAATAATAAACATATAAAGAATTTGAGTCTTCAAAATATGGTAAATTTATTTTGCAATTATCTCCTAATTGTATATAAGCATTATAATAACTAATATTTTGAATATTAAATAATATTAAATAATTGCCTTTTGCGATGCTATTATTGTAAGTAATTGTGAAGTTATTATATTGTATACATAAACCAAAAGAAGATTGAGAACATGAATAGATGTTATCTCCTGGATTCATATATGAAATATTTATAGAGGTCTTATTTATCCAATATTGACTAAATTGTTGATAATTTTGATAGCTAAAATTATCATATACTGGAAATATTTTTTTTCCATCAACAGAATAATTGTTTATTCCATTTATTGGAGAAATATTTAATATTACATAACTATTTGGAGATATATTTAAACTAACCCAAATTCCATAGGCATTATTATTAAAACTATTGCAATTTAAATTATTGTTCAAATAACAAAAAAAGTAATTACTTCCATTTATATCTTTTACAGATAGATTAGAACCATTCTGTAACCAATAAAAAATATCAGTAGAAGTTATAAATACAGGATAATTAATTAAAAGTTGATTTGAGGGATTTGAAACATTTATTAAAACATATTGTGGTTGATTATTATTTATATTAAAATTTGTAAAATTTGCATAAAAAAATATTCCAACATTTGGATCTAAATATGTATTATTTGTATTATTTAATACTCCAGAATAATTTGTTAAAAAAGATATATTTAATGGATAATATATTGGAAATGATGTACAAAAATCATTATATGCACTTTCATTAGTTAAATTATTATATATTGAAGAATTTTGTAAACATTGATAATACATAGATAATGGTATTGAAACATTTAATGATAATAAATAATATTTAGTTTCAATTGAATCTAATATATTGTTTATATAGGTATTATAATAACTTATTTGATTATAATTATTAACATTATTTATTATGTATCCTCTATACATTGCTAAATAAAATGTTAAAAATGAAATAAAAATTACTATTGCAATTACGCCTTCTATTTCTTTTACTATCCCTCTAACCATAATCTTTTTCTGATTAATGTAGGATCTGCACCTCCATGCCAAGAAACCCTAGGTTTCATTTGAACAGGATATATTCTTTCAGATTTATCATCTAAAATTAAAGCAGCACCTTTTCTCTTTGGTAAATTTTCATTCATATATATATCAATATCCTGTGCAGTAAAATTCTTCATTATTTCATTTAAAGATTTTAAATCTCTTTCTGCAGTTACTCTATGTGATATAACTATATCACTTTGAGTAATTACATCTGTGTGCATTTTACCGGGTTGTTGTGTTGCTAATACTAATGTTATACCAGGTTGTCTTCCTTCTCTTATTATTTGTATTAAAGGTTCTGTTGCTGGTGTAATTGAATCATTTGGAATTGCTTCATGTGCCTCATCAATTGCAATCCATATTAATGGAAATTCTCTTGTACCTAACTCTTTTGAAATATATATTTCTTCTAATTCTTCTACTTTTCTATATATCAATCTTTGATAAAATATCTTCTTAGATATTAATCCGATTACTAGATTTTTTATTGACCATCCTCCAGTTATTGCAGTATATAAAGATATATCTAATATATTTATATAACTTGGTTTTGTTAAATTTCTTATACTTTCAGCTTTTTCAGAAAATAATCCCCAGCTATCTGCATTTTCAAAATATGTAGTTATAGCATTTTTCATATTACTATCTATATCCAATTTTTCTGTATAATTTATTATATCCTGTATAGAATATCCATTATTATTTTCCTTCATCCTTTTTATAATCTTTTGTATATATAATGCAATATTTGATGTTGGATCTAAATTAAATGTTAAAACCCATTCAATTCCTGATAGATCTGATGGATTTAATTGAAAAACATCATCTATAGGAATATTTATTTTTCTATATTCATCTAATAAACCTTTTGGAACCAATATTCTGCAATTTTTAATTGATTTTGGTTTTAAACCCCATTTTTCCAATAATTCAGCATCTCTATAATTTGGAAATTTCATTGTCCAAAATATTCCCATTGTATCAAATATTAATCCTGAGAAGTTATTTAATAGATCTTTTTCAAGATCTGATAGACTTTCAAATATTGAAGCCAATGTATAACTTTTTCCTTGTCCTCTTTTTCCAGCAATTAATATCAAATGTGGAAGATTTACATCTAAATAAACTGTATTTGCCAAAGATAATGCATTTTCCATTTTTATATATTCTTTACCTATGAAAATTGATCCTTTTAATCCATATTTTTCTAAATCATCTAATGTTCTTCCTACAATAATATCCATACATTTTATGTAAATTTTTATAATTAATAAATTAATAATGCAAAGTAAATATACAGCTTTATTAATTGGTAGATTTCAACCATTTCATATTGGTCATTTGAATAGTTTATGGAAAATTCTAGAAAAATATGATGTAAATAATATAAAAATTATTGTTGTTAGAAAAGAAAATTCTAGATTAGATAGTAATTCAATACCATTAGATGTCACAATAGATAATATATTAAAAGGTTTAGAGATGATATATGGAGAAAAATATAATATTAAAGTATATGGTATTTACTATAAAAATTTAATTGATCTCTTTGTTAAAATTGGAAATATTCTTAATTATAATAAATGTAAATCAGATTATGTGATAACAACTAGTGATATAAATCGTTTGATAATGTTTAAAATAGCTGGAATATTTTATAAAATAATTTATGATATAGATCTTAAGGTTATTTATAGTCCTAGAATTATTAGCGGAAAAGAAATTAGGGAAAATCTAAGAAATGGAAATATAAAATACGTTAAATATATAGTTTATCCAGAAAAAGAAATGATAAAATATATTATGCACCCGCCGGGATTTGAACCCGGGCCGCGGGCTTGGAAGGCCCGCATCCTTCCACTAGACGACGGGTGCAATATATATTCTTATAAGTTTAATATTATTAAACTTTGTAATTTTTATCAATTGAATATTTTTAAAGAAAAGAATAATGAAAATATAACTTTGTAATTAAAATTATTTATATTTTTAAAGTATATTAAATATGATTAGTTATGGATAATATTCCAAAACATGTAGCAGTTATACCAGATGGTAATAGAAGATATGCTAAAAAATATAATTTATCTATATATGAAGCATATAAAATTGGTTCTGATAAAGCTGTAGAATTTTTAAATTGGTGTATAGAATTCGGTATAAAAGTTGCTACAATTTTTATTATTTCATATGATAATTTTATAAAAAGACCAAAAGAAGAAGTAGATCCTATATTAGAATTATTAAGAGAAAAATTAAAAATGGTAAGGGAAGATAAAAGGATTATTGAAAATGGGGTAAAAATAAAGATAATTGGTAGGACATACCTTTTACCAGATGATATTCAAAAGGAAATAAAGTTAGTAGAAGATTTAACAAAAAATAATTCTAAATATTATTTAAATTTAGCAGTTATATATGGAAGCAGACAAGAAATAATTGATGGTATTAAAAAATTATTTGAAGATTATAAAAAAGGTATTATAGATATTAATAATTTAAATGAATCTTTATTTATGAAATATTTATATTTTGGTGATGAAATTCCATATCCAGAGCCAGATTTAATAATAAGGACAAGTGGGGAACATAGAATAAGTAATTATTTATTATATCAGGCTGCATATTCTGAATTATATTTTATAGATAAATATTGGCCAGAAATTACAAAAGAAGATTTTATAAACGCAATTGAATGGTATAAGAAAAGGGAAAGAAGATTTGGAAGATAATGGACCCGCCGGGATTTGAACCCGGGATCTCCGGCTAGCCAGGCCGACATCCTACGACTAGACTACGGGCCCAATAAATTTTAAATATCCTTTAATTTTATATATAATATGCTGGAATAGTATATACTTTTGTATTATAAATATCTCTTACTTCAAATTCATCTAAAGTTATTATTAATCCTTTTTCTGGTTTATACCTTTTAATAAATGTATAAAAGCCTTTATTAATTCTTTTAGATGTTTTTACTTCTATTGGAATAATATTATCTCCTTTTGTTAAAATAAAATCTATTTCTGCCTTTCCAGTTGTCCTCCAATAATTTATTTTCCAATCTGAAAAATTTTTTAATAATTCAATATAAACAAAATTTTCTAATAATTGTCCTTTATCCGTTCTTTTATCATATTCTAAAAAATTATCTATAACAGAATTTCTCAAACCCAAATCTATAAAATATATCTTCTTAGCTTTCTTTAATTCTGTTACAATATTTTTATGAAAAGGTTCAATTAAATCTATTATATATGTATGTTTTAATATTGTTATATAATTTTCAACTTTTCTATAACTTATTTTTAATTCTTTAGAAATTGAAGAAATATCCAAAATATTTCCTATTATAAAGGATAAATATCTAGTAAGATCTATAAATTTTGAAGAATCATAAATATGGAAAAAATTTACAATATCTTTTTCAATATATAAATTATATAGATTTTTTAATAATATTTTCTTTTCTTCAAAATCTTTTGCTATAGAAACTTCTGGATATCCTCCATATATTAAATATTCTTTTAAATATTTTATTATTTCTTCATTAAAAGATGGTTTTTTAATTTCATCATTATTTTCTAAAAATCCTCTTAAAGATTCTCTTTTTTCTTTTACTAAATTTGCAAGTCCTTTATCTTTTGATAATAAAAATTCATAGAAATTAAAAGGATATAAGGTAAATAATATTAATCTTCCAACCAAATCTGGAAGTATTTTTGTATTAATTTCTAATGTTGAAGATCCAGATATAAAAATTTTAATGTCATTAAAATTATCATATATTATTTTCAATATTTTTCCACCATCCTTTAATTTTTGAATTTCATCTAAGAAAAGAAATAATTTCTTTTCATCTTTATATCTTTTAATAAAATCTATATAATTTTCTTCAAAATTTTTTCTATATTCATCTATATACATATCAATATATACTTTATTTTCATTGATCTTTTCATAAATATTCCTTAATAATGTAGTTTTTCCAGCCTGTCTAGGCCCTCTTATCCCGATTATTTCCTTTCTTTCAATAAACTTATTTATTTTTTCTTCTATTTCTCTATTTATGTATGTCATAATAACTCTATTATTTTTTCAATTTTTATAAAAATAACTCTATTATTTTATCAAACATATTTTAGAATATTAAATATTTTTTAAGTATGAAAATAATTATAATTTATGGTTTATGGATATATGGGGAAAGTTTTAAGAGTAAATTTAACTGAAGAGAAAATTTCTATAGAACCTTTACCTTCAGAAGATATATTAAGAAAATGGTTGGGAGGAAGAGGAATTGGTACATATTATATAATAAAGGAAGTACCACCTAATGTAGATCCTTTAAGTCCTGAAAACAAATTAATTATTGCTACAGGACCTGTAACTGGAATTGCTGGGATTCCAACTGCTGGAAGATGGTCCATTGTTACGAAATCTCCAATAACAAATACAATTTATGAGGGAAATGCTGGAGGAAAATTTGGTGCAGAATTAAAATTTTCAGGTTTTGATTTTATAATAATTGAAGGAAAAGCAAATAGACCTGTATATTTATGGATATATAATGGAAAAGCAGAAATAAGGGATGCAAAAAATTTATGGGGAAAGACAGTTTATCAAACTGTAGATTTAATTAGAGAAGAATTATCATCGATTGTAGGAAAGGATGACTCAAAAAATATTAAAGTAATTAGTATAGGACCTGCAGGTGAAAAATTAGTTAAAATAGCAGCAGTAATGGAAGATAAGGGAAAAGGTGCTGTTGGAAGAGGTGGAATTGCAGCAGTATTTGGAAGTAAGAATTTAAAGGCAATTGCTGTAAGAGGAAATTTCAAACCTCAAATTGCAAATCAAGAAAAATTTAGAGAAGTTATTTTGAAATCTTCACAATTTGTAAGAAATTCTCCTATTACTTCTGAAATATTACCAAAATATGGAACTGCAGGATTCTTAGCAAAAGCTTTAGCAGAAAAGGGTATGATACCTGTAAAAAATTATCAAACAAATGTATTTTCAGATTTTAATAAATTATCTGGAGAAACTATTGTAAAAGAATATCTAGACCAGGAAAAAACAAGAGAATCAATATGTTGGGGATGTCCAATAGGATGTAAAAAATATACAAAGGTTGATAAACCATTATTTAGTACAGAGGGAGATGGTCCTGAATATATGGGTGTATGGGGATTTGGATATAATCTAAATAATGATAATTTACCTTCTGTTTTAAGAGCCTATCATTTATGTAATGAATTAGGTTTAGATATTATTGGAACAGGTCATGTTATTGGAACATTTATTGAATTGGTTGAAAAAGAAAAAATACCAAAAGAAAAATTGGAAGGATTAAAAGTTAATTGGGGAGATCCAGAATTAATTATTGAATTAATATATAGAATTGCAAATAGAATTGGAATTGGAAATGATTTATCAGAAGGTACAAAGGAATTTGCAAAGAAATATAATTCAGAAGAATATGCAATGATAAATAAGAGAGGAATGCCTTTATTTGGTTTTGATCCAAGAGGAGCACAGGGTTATGGATTATGGTATGCAACAAGTAATACAGGTGATTATGATCAATTAGGATTATTTAAAGAAGTTACAGAACCAACTTATTTAGGAAATAATAATATTAATAGATTTGAAACAAAAGGAAAAGGAGAATTAATAAAAAAGGAACAAGATTTGGCTGCAGCAATTGATAGTATGATTGTATGTAGATTTTCAAGGTATGCATTAAATGAAGAAATATATGCTGAACAATTATCTTCAGTTACTGGATGGGATATAAATCCTCAAGAATTATTAAAAATTGGGGAAAGGATATGGAATGCAGAAAGGGTATATAATATTTTAGTATTTGGAGATAATTTAGAATATGATAATTTACCAAAAAGATTCTTAGAAGAGCCATTTAAAGAAGGACCTTCTGCAGGTTATGTAGTAAAAATTAGTGAAATGTTACCTGAATATTATAAAGTAAGAGGTTGGATAAATGGAAGACCTACAAGAGAAAAGTTAGAAGAATTGGATTTAAAATGGTTGGCAGATATTTTAGAGGAAAAGCATTTATTACCTTAATTTTTAAAAATTTAAAATAAATAAAAACTTTAAATTTTTATGCTTGTAATTTGTCTCCTACCTTCTTTATTGATCCTTCCCTTAATAATCTTGATACTAATGCTTTTATAACTCTAACTCTTGTTCTTGGTCTTTTAGATTTTACTGCTTTTATTACTTCATCAACGGTTTTTGGTGTTTTTAATAATTCTAATAAAAGTTCTTTTAGTGTTCTTCTTTTTCTAGCTGCCATATATTAATATTGTTAAAATTAATTTATAAATTTATATCAATAATTTTTAAAAAATATTTTATTTTATGTTTCTAAAATATTTTATATTATGGATAATAAAATAAAAGAATTAATAAATAAATCTAATATATTACTTGAAATATTGGATGCTAGGTTCCCAAAATTGTGTAGAATAAAATATATAGAAAAATATATAAAAAATAAAAATAAGGACCTAATATTGGTTTTAAATAAATCTGATTTAGTAAGTGAAGATTTTCTAAAAAAGGTGGTAGAAGAATTTAGTAAAGAATATATAACAGTATATATGTCAGCAATATATAGAAAAGGAAGTAGAAAATTAAGAGAGGCAATAAAGAAAGTTGGAAAAAAATATGAAAAAGCATATATTGGAGTATTTGGATATCCAAATACTGGAAAGTCTTCAATAATAAATATATTAGTTGGAAGAAAAAGTGCTGGTACTTCTCCAAAACCAGGATTTACAAAACATTTACAAATAATTAAATTATCTAGAAAATATTATTTAATAGATTCTCCAGGTATTGTTGAAACAAAAAATAAATATTTATTATCAATTTTAGGAGCATATGATGTAGATAAATTAGAATATCCTGAAAAGGCAGTTTTATATTTATATAAGAAGATAGGTAAAAAACCATTTGAAGAATATTATAATATAAATATAGAAAATATAAAAGATTTATTTATTAAATTAAGAGAGAGGTATAATATAAAAAAAGATTCTGATTGGATAAAAAGGGTTTCAAAAATTATATTATATGATTGGCAAAAAGGAAAAATAAGAGCTTATTTTCTTTAACCGCGGTATCACCAGCTTCATACTCGGAATCCCTCATTGATCAGGAGGTGCAATAATAATTATATACTTTTTTAAATTATAAAATTATATTATGAAGAAATCGATGTCGACTGAAAGATGATGAAAAGAGGGTATTCAGATTATAAAAATTCAGATATAATTATTGGCAATATAATTGTTATATCTCCCCATATATTTACATGTTTTGCAT